>ERZ779835.3-NODE-3-length-132601-cov-8.977789_pt1 | contig 132601 bp, 116 predicted proteins | sample MGYA00511382_ERZ779835 | MGnify/ENA primary metagenome ERZ779835 (study PRJEB29588, sample SAMEA2150814) | human gut metagenome | biome: human gut; feature: human-associated habitat; material: faeces | place: Denmark | collected 2008/2010 ... | reverse complement strand
GTTGATTTCGCTATGTAATAATAGCTTTGAATAACAGCATCTAATACTTGGTTTTCCAGTCGGAATTTTTCATTAGCAGAATAAACCTCATAAGTAGGTCTAATTGCGAAACCTAAAGGATGGAAAGCTAATTCTTTTTTATCTACTGTTATTTTTTCAAACAAATCCGTCAATCGAGTAATATATGCGGATAGTTTGGAAGGTGTTTCATTTTTTACTTTTTCCTTATCGTTGCTATTTGATACTATGTATAATTTAGTTCCTTGACCTTTTAACTCTTTTGCCCATTTTTCAATTCTTTTTGGCATTTCTTTATTATAATTTACTAATGTATTATCAACATCTAAAATTAATGCTTTTATCTTATTTTTTTGTAACAATTCTATTGTTATTTCTTCTATTTTATTTAATAATTTATTAACAATATCAAGTACTTTGTTTAATACATCTGAATTTGAAGTATTGTACTCTTTACCTATTACAAAGGAACAAATTATTTTAAGCAAATTATTTAAAGTATATTTAAAAAATTTATTTTCACTTGTAATTATATGTTTTCCAGCTATTTTAGCTTATAGTAAGTATGTGAAAGTTAATGAAACGATTGCTTTTGTGTATTTTTTAATTGCTTTAACGTTACCATTAATTCCTATAATTATTGCAACAATATGTTCTTTTATAAATAATTATATAAAAGTTAATTGTAAGAAGATAATTCATATTATGAGTAATGCTTTAGTATGGTGTGTTCTTTTATTAGTAGTTTATTTATTGTTCAAAAATGTTAAGTTTAATAATTTTTCTGGTTTGGTAGAGATGATTATTAAAAAAATAGATACTATTTATCCCTTTTTATATTTGGATAATATAGCATTAAAAAATTTAAATATAGTAGTTATACTAATGGCTCTTAGTTTGCCGATTATTATTTTTTATTTCTTTATTAAGTTTTTATCTTATAATTATTTGAAAATGAGTTCTTTACTTAAAGGAGTAAAAATAAAAAAGAAAGTAGTTTCTTTGAAAGTAAAAAAACATAGTAAGTTAGGTAGTTTATTTAAGAAAGAATTAGTTAGTTTAAATAATAATAAGGTTTATTTATGTCAAGAAATGTCTATTGGTATGGGACTTTCTATCTTATTGTTGGTTATTTGTCTTTTTTTACCAGTTAGTAAAATAGAAAAGATAGAATATTATAAGTATTATTTTAATTTATATGTTCCTAGTATATTGGCTTTATTAGGAAGTGTTAATTGTTATAGTGTTTCTTCTTTGTCAATTGAAAAGGAAAGTATTTTATTATATAGAGTATATCCTCTTTATTTTGCTTATATTTTGGTAGTAAAGTTCTTAGTAAGTGTTGTTATTAATATTCCTTTCGTTATTATTAATTGGTTAGTTTTGAATATAACTTTTAAAACAACGGTTTTTATGAAAATAGTGTCTTTTGTATTTCCTTTAATGGCTTGTATTTTTACTAGTCTTTTAGGTCTGCTATTAGATTTTAAATTTTGTGCTTGGAAAGAAAAAGATGAAGATCTAATTATTAAACAACGTTTAGTTGTCTTTGTTCCTTTAATGGTTTCATTAGTGATAGGTCTTGTACCATTTTTATTGCCGGTTTATAAAAAATATAAGATTGCTGTATGTACTCATATTTTAATTTTAATGTTAGGAAGTTGTTTTACTTTTATTTATATGCTATTAAATTATAAAAAAATGAAAGAAAAATTATTTAAATAGAAGAGTAGAAATACTCTTTTTTTAATGATATAATTTTATTTAAGAATAGAGGGATATGAATGAATGATTATGATGTTATAATTATTGGAGCTGGCATAAGTGGTTTAGTATCTGGTTTAAAAGTAGCTCAAGAAGGTTATAAGGTATTAATATTAGAAAAAAACAATGATTGCTTAGGATATAATGATACCTTTGTTAAAGGAAGATTTAATTTTGATACATCATATGCTCCTCTAGGTCTATATGATATGACAAACAAAAAGGGATATTTAAATAAAATTTTTGATGAATTAAATATAAATGACGAATTTAAATTAGTTAGATTACCAGAAGCTTATCGTGTTATAACAGATGATGGTAGTGGTAAGGATTATACTCTACCTTTTGGAATTGATAAATTTATAAGAAAAATGGAAGAATATTTTCCTGGATCTAGTGGAATTTTAAAAATCTTTTTTGATTTAGCTTTGGAATGTAAAGAAGCTTTAAGGTATATAGATTCTAATAATGGCTTAGTTGATCAAGAATATATGAAAGAAAATTATGATAATTTTATCCGTATAGCTTCATATTCTGTAAGTAAAGTTATGGATGCGATTGGTATTCCATTAGAAATTCAAGAAGTTTTAAATGTTTTTTGGATAAGGTTTGGTTCGACTGAAACTGAATTATCATTTGTTACGTATGCGGCTAATTTTTATGATTATATAGATTTAGGTCTTTATATACCAGTTAATAAAACTAGTGAGATTATATATAAGTTATTAGATCATTATTTAGAAAATGATGGGGAAATAAAATATAATAATGAAGTAAAGAAAATTATGACTTCTTATGGGGAAGTAAATGCAGTAATGGTAAATGATGGGAGTATTTATTATACTAATCATGTTATAGCCAATGTTAGTCCCAATGTTTTAGTTAGTCAAATGATAAATCCTGAGGAATTAAACGAAAAAGCTTTGCGTCTTTGTAATCAAAGAAAATTAGGGTTAAGAGAATTTAAAGTATATTTAGGCTTAAATCGTTCAATAGATGAATTAGGTATAAAAAATTATAGTTATTATTTATATAATAGTTTAGATAGTGATGTCGAGTTTTCTAAAATGGGTTTAATTGGGGAAAATAACAATGTTGTTGTACAATGCATTAATAAAATTTATCCCAATGCTAGTTTAGAAGGAACAAGTATAGTTTGTTTAACAACTTATTTTTCGACAGATGTTTTTGAGAGTAGTATTAATTTAGATAATTATTATAGTGAGAGTGAACGAATTGCTAATCGAATGATTGAACTGTTTTCGAAGAAATTAGAAGTTAATATTAGTGATTATATTGAGGAAATAGAAATATTAACTCCTGTTTCATTTGCATTACGAACTAATAATCAAATTAATGGTTATAAAATGAGCGGCTTAGATAATGTTTTACCGCGTCTTTTAACAGCATCTAAAGAAATTTTATTTAAAGGTTTAAGATTTTGTGGTGCTTATTCATATTATGGTTCAAGTAGTGAGGCTTTATATTTAGCAGGAATGAAAAGTGCAGAATACACAATTAAAGATATAGTGGGTGAGTAAGATGGTAAAAGTTAAGATTAGTTCTTTAAGTAAATTAGATTTACTAAAATATAAAAATTTAGCTTTAGATCGTACTGATTGGTTATTAGATGGTAGTGGTAATCTAATAGGAAAGAATACTTCTTTAGAAAAGTTAACAAATGGTTTGGCAATTAATGAAGAAGAAGTATACATAAAAAATGTAATTAAAGAAACAGCAATTTGTAAAACAATTGTTTTAAAAACAAAAGATGAAAAAAAATTACCTTATTTTAGAGCTGGCCAATATATAACTCTTACTAAAATTATTGATGGTAAATTTATAACTAGACCATATACGATTACTTCTTCACTTGATGATGCTTTAAAAGGCGAGTATAGAATTACGGTTGAAAGAGTCGAAAATGGCATTATGTCAACTTATTTGGTTGAGGAAGCAGAAGTTGGAGAAAAGTTTACTATATCAGGACCTTTTGGAAACTTCTATTATACAAAGTTACGAGATAATAGTAATGTGATTGGATTAGCTTCTGGTAGAGGGATTACACCATTTTTTGCGATGGTTAAAGCATTGGAAGCTCATGATGAAGATTTTAAATTGAATTTGTTGTACAACTGTCGTCGTGAGGAAGATATTATTTTTAAAAAAGAATTATTAAGATTGGCTGATGAACTTGATAATTTTAATTTGAAAATAATTTTAAGTGATGAAGAACGTGAAGAATATTTAAATGGGTTCATAACAGCAGAGTTAATAAAAGATTTAGGAATATCAGAGTTTTCTATTTTTGCTTGTGGATATGAAGGATTTTTAAAATATTTGAATAAAGAATTAGAACAATTTAAATTACCACGTAAATTTATTAGATATGAAGAATATTTACCAAAATGTAATATAAAAAAAGTTAAAAAATATAGTATGACTGTTAGAGTGGGCACAGCTATAAAGAAAAGTGAATGTTATAATAATAAGACTATTTTGGAATCGTTAGAAGACGCTAAAATATATGTTCCTAGTAGGTGTCATACTGGGAAGTGTGGTTTATGTAAAACTAAGCTTATTAATGGTAAGGTTAAAGTCGTAAATGACAAACGTAACAAAGTAGATGAAGAGGAAAATTTTATTCATCCATGTTGTACTTATCCAATGAGTGATATTGAAATTAGAATAAAATAATATTTGTTTTATTCTTTTTATTTGTCTTTTTTGCTATAATGTTGTCAAGGTGAAGTAGAATGGATTTTGAACAAATTAAAAAGAATATGTTAGTAAAAAATAATTATTTATCACCATTTGCATGTCGAGATGATGAAGCAATTCGTTTTTTTGCGGTAAAAGATAGCATTAGGACACCTTTTTATCGTGATATAGATCGAATTATATATTCTCTTTCGTATACGAGATATATGGATAAAACACAGGTATTTAGTTTTAATGATAATGATAATATTAGTAAAAGAATGACTCATGTTCAGATGGTTAGTAAGGTGGCTCGTACAATTGGGCGAGCTCTTTGTTTAAATGAGGATTTAATCGAAGCGGCCGCCTTAGGTCATGACTTGGGGCATGTCCCATTTGGTCATGCTGGTGAACGAATTTTAAATGAAATTAGTTTAAGAGTTGGAGAAGGTTATTTTAATCATAATATTCAAAGCGTGCGTACTCTTATGTTCTTAGAAAACAATGGTGTTGGAAGTAACATTACTTTGCAAGTCTTAGATGGAATTATGTGTCATAATGGAGAATTAGAATTAAAAGAGTATCGTCCAGAAAAAAAGAATAAAGCAAAATTTTTAGAACAGTACTATGCTTCTTATAAAGAAAAAGGTTTAATAAAAAAATTAGTACCTATGACTTTAGAAGGTTGCGTAGTTAGGGTAAGTGATATTATCGCTTATATCGGTCGAGATATTGAAGATGCCATAAGACTTGGAATAATTGATGTTAAAAGTATCCCTAAAGAAATTACTGATGTTCTGGGAGTTACTAATGCTGAAATAATAGATACAATTATTAATGATATTTTAACTCATAGTTTAAATAAAGATTATTTGGCAATGAGTGATGAAGTCTTTAATGCAATAAAAAAATTAAAACAATTTAATTATGATCACATTTATGCTTTAGCTAATACAGAAGAAATGTTAGAATTTTATAACAAAGTTTTTAATACAGTATTTGATGAGTGCTTGAAGGCTATTAGGAATAATGATATTACAAAAAAAATTTTTACAGTTTTTCTAAATGGGATGAGTGAACAATATATCAAAGAAACATCTATGGAACGTAAAGTTATAGACTAGATAGCAGGAATGACAGATGATTATATTTTAAGAGAATATGAAAATTTAGTCTAAAATAAGGTCATTGATTTTATTCTTTTTAAATATTATAATTTAGATAGCAGAGATGCGTAGTGAGGAGTTTTTTTATGGAAGGTAATGAAAAACAAAAAAAGATAAAAAAGGATAATGGCGCAACTAGGATTGTAAAAGTTGAAGTAGTGAAAGAATTTTGTCAAAAACAATTTGGACCTTTTAAAGGTGGACATTTCTTTATTTTGGGAATTATAGTAATTATTTTAATAATTGGTTTAGCTTTAAATAAAAATAGTGTAAGTAAAGGTGAATATCCTGAATATTCAATGGTATACCAAAATGCTGATGGTGAATTAAAGGTTATTGCTAAGAATCAAAAAGATGGTATTAAAATCTCTTCAGATAGTGAAACAAGAGATGTTATTTATGCTAATAAAACAAATAGATATATTTTATTTGAAAAAAATAATTCTTTATATTTATATGATAGTAAAAAGAAAGATGATACAACTAAAATACTTAGTGATGCAGTAGGAGCTTACTTTACGCCAAATGATAAATATGTTGTAGCGTTAGATACAGAGGGTCATATGTATTCTTATAATTATAAAAAAGATAAAGAAAAACTAGATTCTGATGTAACTTCAATAAAAGATTGCACTGATACAAAAGTATTATATGTAAAAGATGGCTCTTTATATATTAGAAGTTTAAATGCTAAGAAAGACGATAAAGTAAAAATTGAAGATAGTGGAGTTTTCTATGCTTCAATAAGTGAAGATGGAAAAAGAGTTGTTTACATAACTGAAAAAGATAAAGATTTAAAATATTATATTATTGGTAATGGAAAGAATGATAAAATTGATTCAGATGTTGTTGAATATTATTGTGATACAACTTGTAAACATATGTATTATGTAACGAATGATAGTGAAAGTAAGCTTTATTATTATAATGGTAAAGAAGGAGAAAAAGTAGCTAGCGATGTTTATGAGATTGTTGATGTTGATGTTTTAAATAAACAAGTTGTTTATGCTAAAGAAGATGATAAAGAATTTACTTTATATTATAAAAAAGCTGTTAAAGGTGATGAAGTAAAAATTGATGATTCTTTAGAAAAATTAACTTCAGCTTATATTTATAATGGTAAAGGAATTTATTATATTAATGATGATTCAGAATTAAAATATGCTAAGATAAATGGTAGTAAAATTGGTGATGTAAAAACAGTAGTGGAAGATGCTATAGATGGTATTATAGCATATAAAAAAGGTATAATTTTAGTAGCTGATACCGATAAGAGATCAAATGGTGATTTGTACTTTGTAAGTGGTAGTAAAGGAAAGAAAGTCGATTCAGACGTTTACTCTTCGTATTTAAAAGTTTCAATTAATGGAAATAGAGTATTTTATTTAAAAGATTATTCTTCAAATTCTGGTGACTTATATACCACTACTGGTGGAAAAGGTAAAAAAATTGATTCAGATGTTTATCGTTATGTTTATGTAAATGATAAAACTGTTTATTACTTAAAAGATTTTAGTTCTTCAAAAAAATATGGAGATATGTACTTATACAATGGAAGCAAAGGTAAAAAAGTAGTTGAAGATGTTACTAGTATGGCTACAAATAAAAATTATTATAAAGTAAAATAGAGGTTTTTTAATAAAACCTTTTATTTTGATATAAATTAATAATTTATATGATGTTTATGGTATAATAACTTTGCATATTTTTAAATAAAGGATATAAAACTATTTAAAAGAGGTATAATAAATAAAGAGGTGAACCATGGAATATAAAGTATATAGTTTTAATAATTATCGTATTCATACAATAAAGACAGATAAATTTAAAAATTGTTCAATGGAAGTAATGTTTACTAAGAAACTACAAAAAGAAGAAATAACAATTAATAATGTTTTAACCGATATTTTAGTTGCATCAACTAAAAATTATAAAAGTAGAAGAGATATTGCTATCGAATTTGAAAATTTATATAATTCTTATACAAGAGGCTTAGTGACACGCTTAGGTAATTATTTAATAACTTCATTTGTTACAGATTTTTTAGATCCTAAGTATTGTGATGAAGATTATTTAGATGAACTTTTTAAATTTAGTTTTGGCTTTCTTACAGAGCCTAATATTGAAAATGGTGAATTTGATAAAAGAAGCTTTACTATTGTAACTAATAGATTAAAAGCTGAAATACAATCAGTAAAAGAAAATGCAACAAAGTATGCTTTTAAAAGAGCTTTAAATAATATGGATGAAAATAGTCCTTCTAGCTATTATATGACAGGATATTTAGAAGATTTGGAAGATATTACAACAAGTAATTTAGTTGATTATTATAATAAGTTTTTTAAAGAATGTATCTGTGATATTTATGTTATAGGAAATTTGGATATGGATGAAATTGTTTCTTATATTAAAAAGTATTTTAATGTAAAAACAAAGAAAAATGGAAAGAAAACTTTATTTGTAGAAAATGTTTTAAGAACTGATAAACTTGATATTTTGGAAACAGGAAAGTATGAGCAAGCAACTTTTATTATGTTATATAATTTAGTTGATTTAAGTAAAAGGGAAAGAGATATTGTAATTCATTTATTTAATTTTATATTTGGTAATGGAGGATTAACAAGTAAGTTATATCGTTATTTACGAGAAGAAAATTCATTATGTTATAATACTTCTTCAATGTATCAAAAATATGATCAATTATTAATGATTTATGCGGGAGTTGATTCAGAAAGCAAAGACTTGTGTGTAGAATTAGTTAATAAAGCATTAAAAGAAATGCAGGAAGGTAACTTTAGTTTAGAAGATATCGAAAATGCTAAGAAAAATTTAATTTCTTCTATTAAAATGAGTCAAGATACTTTAGGAGGAATTGTCAATAATTATTTATTTAATGATTTGGATAATTTACCACTTTATGAAGAAAGAATAAAAGAATTTAAAAAAGTTACTAAAGAAGAAATAGTGGCTTTAGCCAAAAAAATAAAATTAAATTTGACATATTTATTAGCTGAAGAGGAGGTGCAGGATGGAAGAAATTAAGATAAAAGGTTTAGATGAAATTATTTATTATGATAAATGTAGTAATGGAATGCCAGTTTATATGTGGGTAAATGATAAAGTAAATAATTTTTATATGACTCTTAATGTAAAATATGGATCTGTTGATACAGAGTTTAAGAGAGAAAATGATAAGTCTTATAAAAAAGTTCATGATGGAATTGCTCACTTCTTAGAACATGTTAATTTTAATATAGATGACAATTTAACAGCTCATGAAATATTTGAAAAACTTGGTTCATCAATTAATGCTTTTACAACTTTTGATTTTACTTCCTACGAGGTTTTTGCTTCTAGTGATTTTGAAGAAAATTTAAATAATTTATTAGATTATGTCCAAAAGCCTTATTTTACAGATAAGTTAGTTGAAAAAGAAAAAGGGATTATTGTTGAAGAAGTAAAAATGGGTAAAAATAGACCAGGACATAAATTATATTATGGAATGAATAAAGCAGTTTTGCAGAAAGATAAAAGAAGAATTTTAGTAACTGGTGAAGAAAATGATGTTAGAGCAATAACTGCTAAAGAGTTACAACTTGTATATGATACTTTTTATCATCCACGTAACATGTTTATGGTAATTACAGGTAATTTTAATCCTTATGAAGCAATAGGGATGATTAAAGAAAATCAACGTAAAAAGAAATTTATAAAATATACAAATCCTGTTAAGAAAAAAGTTATTGAGCCGATAGCTGTAAATAAGAAAAAGGTTGAAATAGAAGCTAATATTGAAATACCTAAAGTGAAAATTTGTTATAAAATGGATCGAAAAATATTTAAGGATTATGATCCATTGGTTTTATCAATATATTTAGGAGCTATTTTAAGAAATAATTTTGGTAATACCTCTTTATTAAAAGAAGATCTAATGGAAAAAGAATTAATTACAGCAATTGGTTATAGTAAAGTAATTGATGATAATATTGTTTTGATTGAGATTACTTTTGAAACAAAATATCCAGCTGAAGTTTTACCTATAATTCAAGATAAAATGAGAAGCTTAGATATTAGTGAAGAAGACTTAAAACGTCGTCGTCGTGCTAATATAGCTTCTTTAATAAATGATTATGATGATATAGAATATGTTAATAGCGACATTTGTGATCAATTAATTTTATATGATAAAATTTATGATGATGTCTATAATATTTATAATAATACGACATTAGCTGAAGCTAAAGATATTATTGAAAATTTAAATTTAGATAATTATAGTATTGTTTCTTTAGTTCCATTTGCTAAATAATAATGAAAATTTGACACTTCTTTTCAAAGCTAGTAGAATAATAGCTTATAGAAAAGGGGTTTTTTTATGTATCGTAGTTATGAATTTTACAAAAAAAGATATGAATGGAGTAAAGAATACACTGAATTTTTATATCAAATATTAATTGGTGTAGAAAATGATAAAATAAATGAAGATATAGTTAGAAATAATGGAAAAGATTTACTTCGTATGTGTGTATGTGAAGGTAACATTAATTTATTTAAAAAATTAATTAGTCCATTTCCTTTTAAAACAGGTGAAATTTATACACATCCAACAACAATGTTAAAAAGTGAAGTAGTTCGTTATCATTATTTAATAGATTTCTTTACTTTAATGTCAAATGGCTTTTTAAATGAATTTCCATCTTCAATTATGAAAGCATATGTTGAAGATTTTAATCATCGTACTTTAGAAGAAGTTTCTGAAGATATTGTTCTTTTAAATCGTAAAGATCGTGAAGAAGTCTTAAAAGTAGCTTACAATGTTGATTATAAAGTACTAGGTTCAATGCGTGTTAAGGATGTTTTAGCAAGACAAATTAGTGGGATCGGTAATCCAATAGCTAGTAAGAGTGATGTTGTTTATTATTCAGAATCAGCAACTGTAATACCTTCTTTAGCCTTATATGATTTAAACATTGCCACAATTGCTAATGATACTGGTGGATGCTTTGATGATAAAATGAAAGATGATGAATTATCTGAAATATGTATTAATATTGATTATGATTCATTATCAGAAGAAAATAAATTTGCTTTTGATTTAATGTGTGCTAAAGGAGAAGCGCGTGTAGAGCAAGTAGGTGAAGAAAAATCATATAAATTAGTGTGTAAAGCTTATCCGAAACAAAATCTATCATTTGTAATTGGTGAATTAATGCAAATAGTTGATGGTTTTGTTAAACAAGATTATTATTATGGTAAAGTTGATAGTATAAGTCTTAAAGAGTTGATTACTTCGATGTATACGAGTTTAGGAATGAAAGAAAAATGCGAAAATTTAAATGTTAATAATCAAGAATTAGTTAAAATGGCTAATGCTATAGGAATAGATTATTATTATAGTGAAGATACTGATACTATTTGGAAAAATGAAGATAGTTATTTAAGACATTTAGATTATGTTAAAGATAAAAAGTTAAGTAAATAAATTTATAAAGGCACAAAAAAAAGATTTTTTCCAAAATCTTTTTTTTATTATCTGTTGTAGAATTCAACGATAAGTGTTTCATTAACTTCTTGATTAAGTTCACTTCTATCAGGTAATCTTACTAATTTACCAGACATTGAATTTTTATCAAATTCAACATATGCTGGACGACTTAAGCAAGTTTCAACAGCTTCTTTAATTGCTGGATGTTCTAAAGAATTTTCTTTAACAGCAACAACGTCTCCTACTTTAACTTGGTATGAAGGAATGTCTACCTTAACACCATTAACAGTAATATGACCATGATTAACTACTTGTCTAGCAGCTCTTCTAGTTTTAGCTAAACCTAAACGATAAACAACATTGTCTAATCTAGATTCTAGTAAATTTAGAAGGTTGTGACCTGCAGTACCTTTCATTTTTGATGCTTTTTCGAATAATTTATGGAATTGTTTTTCATTTAATCCATACATTAATCTGATTTTTTGTTTTTCAGCTAATTGAATACCATATTCGCTTGATTTACGTCTCTTGTCGTTTCCGTGAGCTCCAGGAGCATATGGACGATTTGCTAATTCTTTACCATTTTCAAGAATTGAGAAACCTAAACGACGAGATTTTTTGTAAACAGGACCTGTGTATCTTGCCATAATTTTCTCTCCTTCCATTTTTTGATATATAGGATTGTTATAAATAAATTATAGGGAGTTTATTTTGATATGTTCTCTAAGGCAGCCTTAGATACTAATAAACTTACGGAATAAACACTTTATACTTATTTACAACGCTGCCAAATACATCTGCAATTAATAATTATACATAAATTTATGGAAAAGTCAATAAATATAAGGGGATTTTCGGATATAGAAAAGATAATAAAAACTTAAAAAAAATAATTAGTTTACAAAATGATTAACAGATTTAATATCACATTTTGTCTATTATAGCTATATTTTGTAAAAGAGATGTGATATGATATTAGTATATAAAATTAGAATAGGAGGTATAATCATGAGTATGAGTCAGACTGCCTATATACTTGCGGGAATAACTTATTATATTGTTAGTATTATAATAGTTGTAGTTGTTCTAAATATTATTAATCGTCGCGAAAATAAAAAGTATAGGGATGAAATTACAACTTTGGAACGTGATAAAAACTTGATTATATCTTCATCTATTTTGAGTGAATTAAATAAAGTAGAAGCCTTAGTTAACAACGATAAAATGCAAGAAGTGTATGATGACTGGCAGAAAAGATTTAAAGAAATAAAGGATGTTGAAGTTCCAAAGCTAACTGATGCTTTAATTGATATAGAAGAATGTTTTAATGAATGTGATTACAAGGCTTTAAATGATAAAATAGCTAAAGCAGAATTAGAAATATTTTATGTTAAAACAAAAGCTAATTTTTTACTTGATGAAATTAAGGAAATTACTTTGTCTGAGGAAAGAAACAGAGATACTATTATTAAATTAAAAACTCGTTATCGTGAAATTGTAACGAAGTATAATAATAACAAAAATGATTATAAAGAAGTTTGTGCGCCACTTGAATTACAATTTGAAAATGTAGACAAGTTATTTGCGGCTTTTGAAGTAGCAATGGAAGCAAATAGTTATGAAGAAGTAGGTAAAATTGTTAAAGGAATTGATGATTTAATAGGTAACCTTGGCGTTATTATTGATGAAGCACCAACAATTATTTTAATGGGTAAAAATTTAATTCCTAATAAAATGCGTGATATTGAAAAAATTAATGAACGTATGAAAGCTGAAGGTTATAACTTAGATTATTTAAATATAACTTATAATATTGAAGAAGCTGAGAAAAAAATTCAAGATATTTTTGCTCGTTTAAATGTTTTGAATGTCGAAGATTCCATTTTTGAATTAAAAACGATGTTAGATTATTTTGATGGAATATATAATGATTTTGATCAAGAAAAACAAGCTCGAACTATTTTTGAAGAATATGTAAGAAAAGTCTTAGTAAAAGCTAATAAGTTAGAAAAAATTAATAATGGTTTGTATAAAAAATTAGATCAAATTAAGTATAGTTATGATTTAACGGATGATGATGTTAAAGTTATTGAGATTATTAAGCAAGAATTAATAGCTATTAAAAAAGATTATAATCAGATAATAGATGCTCATCGTACTAAGTCTTTTGCCTTTACAAGACTAGGTAAGGAGATGGAGCAACTAAATAATCGTCTTTTAAATACGGAAGAAAAATTAGAGACTGCTTTGCGAAATTTAGGTAGTTTAGAAGAAGATGAATCAAGAGCACGTGAACAATTAGATGAAATAAAAGATATTTTGAAAAAGAGTAAAGAAAAAATAATTAGTTATAATTTACCTTTAATTCCAAATATGTATTATGTTCAATTATCGGAAGCTAATGTAGCTATTAAAGAAATGGTTAAAGAACTTGAAATGACACCGATTTCTATTAAGACATTAAATATTAGAGTTGATACAGCTCGTGATTTGGCGCTTAAATTGTATAATACTTCTAATGAAGTAGTTAAAACAGCAGCTATGGCAGAAATGGCAATTGTTTATGGTAATAGATATCGTCCAGTAAATAAGAATTTAGATATAAGTCTAAGTAATGCAGAAAAGTTATTTTATCAAGGCGAATATAAGAAATCTTTAGAATGTGCTATAAGAGCTATCAATGTTATTGAACCTGGCATTCATAATAAGCTAATGGAAGCAGCAAAAAATTAAGTCAACTTTAGTTGGCTTTTTTTATGGTATAATGAGTTTGGTGAGTTTATGATGACTGTAGATTTAACAAAAATGTGTGAAATATCTAATGTAGTAAGAGTCTTTTATATTGTAAAAATATTATTTAAGATAGTTTGTATTTTAGTACCAATTATTTTAATTATTGTTACAGGAATAGATTTATTTAAGAATGTTATTAGTGGAGATAAATTAAATAATAAATTAGTTCTTTTTGTAAAACGTTTGTTGGCGGGATTTATAATTTTTTTGTTACCTGGTTTTATTGAATATATTTTTACTTTAGTAAATTTTGATAGTACGATGATAAATGATTGTTATGTGAATGCTTCTTTAGAAAGGATAAAGGAGCTGGAAGCTAAAGAAAAAAAAGAATTAGAAGAAAATCAAAAGAAAAAAGAAGAAGATAGTAAAAAATCATCTCTTGATATGGCTAATAAAAGGCAACAAGAAAATAAAGAAAAAGAAGAAGCAAGGAAAGATAATAAGACAAATGAAACAGAAAGTAGTGCGAGTAATAATACGGGAAAAGTTGTCGCAGTTGATATGAAGTATAATGTAAAAGATCCGGAAGGTAGATGTGGAAAAGCATCAAGTGATAAATGTGTTGAAGTAGCTACAGTTACATATCAGGATGGAAGTAAAAAAACTTTTTATATGGGGCGTCAAAATAATTATAAATTATTAGCAGGTTCTTGTCGTGCACATGCTTTTACATGTGGAATGAATGCAGTCAATGATACAAAGTATTCAACATTAGACTTACAAAATTATATGAAAACAATTGATGGTAATGGAGTTTTTAAAGGTAAAAAAAAATATAATGCAGCAATAAGTCATTTTAATGTTCCAGCGAAAGCTTATTTTAATGAGACAAGTATTAGCCAATCAGTTAGTATTGCAAAAAAGGCTTTGGATAATGGACAGCCGGTTATTATTTTTGTTTCGGGAAATAAATGTTCTGATTTGGCTCAATCACATCATGCTTTATTATTATTAGGATATGATTCATCAGGAAATGTTATTTTTATGGATAGTTGTGGAAGATATCGTACAGCTAAAAAACGTACTCTTAATCAATTAGGGGCATGTATGAGTGGAGATGCTATTGCTAAAAATTGGATGCGTATGGTTGTTTTTGAATAGGTGATAAAATGAAAAAAAATAAAGATATTATAATAGCGATTATATTAGTAATTATATTACTTATCATTTTATCTTTAAATTATTTTAAAAAAGATAATAATGTTTTAGTAGAAAATGAAAATAATGTAATAAATAGTAAAGAAAGTTTAAGTAAAGTTAGTAATAAATTAAGTTTTAGGTATTATAGTTATTCTTTAGATGAAGAACGTATTAAAGATGAATCTATTTATTTAATTAATTTAATAAGTACTATGGTAAATGCTGATGCTCCTGTTTTATACATAAAAGATTTGGATATGAAAGAAGTAGAGTATTATGTAAATTTATTAACTATTGGTGATGGTGTTAAGAGTTGTTATGATAAAGATTATTTTGAGGAATTAGTTTATTATTATTTTGGTATAGAAGATAATTTAGAAGAAGATATTTGCTTTGATGAAGTCTTTTTAAATTATGAATTATCTGGAGAAATAATTAGTTTTGATAAAGTTGACAATTCATATGTTGTAAAAATTTTGTATGATGAGAGTAATTATTACTTTACATATGATAATAATTATCATTTAATTAGTGTAGTTTATAAAGAAGAGTAATCTTTTCTTTATATGGTAGCAATTTTTAACAAGATGATTTATAATGATAATAGGTGATTAGTTATGATATATTTAGATTATTCGGCAACAACACCAGTTACCTATGATGTTTTAGAAAGTTATAATAAAGCGACTCGTGATTATATGGGGAATGCTAATTCTTTGCATGCCTTAGGAGTTAAATCAAAAGTCCTTTTAAATAGTGCAACTAAACAAATCTGTGAGATTTTAAATATAAATTTAGATGAGTTAACTTATACAAGTGGAGCAACAGAATCTAATAATATGGCCTTAAAGGGGGTTGCTCTAGCTTATAAAAACAGTGGGAAACATATTGTTGTATCAAAATTGGAGCATCCTTCAATTTATAAAATCTGTGATTTTTTGGAAAGTCAAGGATTTGAAATAAGTTATGTTAATAATGATCGTGATGGCTTGATTGATTTTGATGATTTAAAAAGTAAAATAAGAGAAGATACTATTTTAGTAAGTATTTGTGCTGTTAATAGTGAAGTTGGAGTAAGGCAACCATTAAAAACTTTAAGACAAATAATAAAGATAGAAAATCCTAATACATTATTTCATTCAGATATGACACAAGCTTTTGGCAAAATAGCTATTAATATGCATGATGTAGATATGGCTTCAATGTCAGGACATAAAATTTTTGGTCCAAAGGGAATAGGACTTTTTTATAAAAATAGTAAAGTTAAAATTGTGCCATTAATACATGGTTCTGGAAAATTTAATGAGTTAAAGATGGGAACACCACCTTTACCTTTAATTGTTTCTTTTTCAAAAGCAATAAGAATTGCTTTAGATGATTTGGAACGTAAAGAAAGTTTAGTAAAAAGACTAAATGAAAAGATATGTGATGATTTAAAAAAATATCCAGATATAAAAATAAATAAAACTAAGTATTCTATTCCTCATATATTAAATATTAGTTTGATGAATATTAAGCCAGAAACTTTTGTTCATGCTTTAGAAGATGATGAAGTTTATGTTGGGACTAATACGGCTTGTTCTTCCGGTGATTTTAGCAATGCTGTAATGGCTATCTATAATGATATAGATAGAGCACGTACGACAATTAGAATAAGTATTTCACATGTGACAACAAATGAAGAAATAAATAAATTTTTAAATATCTTTCAAATGGATTATAAGAAATTAAAAGAATTGATGGGCGATATAAAATAATGATTAAAAAAAACTTTAATTTGAGATTAAAGTTTTTTTAGTGTAGGTTGTTTTTCTATTAAAGGATCAATTAAGTTTTCAATAAAATAGTCTTCTGGTTGCGGAGCCATTTTATTAATAATTATATCATTTAAATATTCTTTGACAGATTGATCTATTTCATATTTATCTAGTAAGGCTTTATACTGAGGGATTACTTCTTTTAAGCCAAGAGTTAAATAATAAAAGTTAGGAGGACATAGATTAAGTAGAAGCATATTTAAAACTAACATTTTATCATTTAATATTAAATTTTCTTTGGAAAGATTAGAAGAAATTTTTTGAAAGTCTTTAAGTTCAAAAATTGTTCGTTGAAGCATTAACCATGTTTTTTTACCTTGGTAGAGGCTTATATCAAAATCAATAAAAATGGGTTGGTTATTTTCATCAATTAAGTAATTACGGAAATCTATGTCATAAGGAATAAATTCTTTTTGATGAGCTTCTTTTAAATTAGTAAGTAAAGTTTTATAAAGTAATAATATTTCTTTTTGGGAACAATTATTTATATAGCTTAGGAAACTTTGAGTGTTTTTTAGATATTTTGAAACAATATAAAGGTAAGAATAATTTTCATCTATAAAAAGTTTTTGGGGATTATTATAATTAGGTATTTTTAATGTTTGAAGTTGTTGTAATACTTGGCTATCGTATTCGTTAGCAAAAACTTTTTTGATAAAGAATCTCTCATCAAAAATAATATGTTCGGGATTATCATTTAAAAATCTAACATAATCGCTTGGTAAGTCTGGCATAACTGGTAATTTCATATTCTTAATCCCCCTTGGTGATTAAGATATTAGCAGATTATAATGAAAAAAGCTAGTTAAAATAATAAATATAAGTTTATTTTGTATTTATTTAAGTTTATGTTATACTTATTTTTGATTTGAGGTTGATTTTATGGAAAAACTTATAATGATTAAGTATGGTGAATTGTCAACAAAAAAAGCTAATATTGGATTGTTTTTAAAACAATTAAAAGACAATGTAAAGTTTGCTTTAGCTGCTTATGATGTTGATGTTAAATTTGATAAGGGAAGAATGTTTATAATACTTTCAAAAGATAATTTTATGGAAGTTAGTGAAGCTTTAAAACATGTTTTTGGAATCCATGAATTTGATGTGGCTTATAAATTAACAAGTAAAAAAGAAGATGATATAGGGGCTTCTGTATTAAAATTAATTAAAGAAAAGGAATTTAAGACTTTTAAAGTAGTGACTAAAAGAAGTGATAAAAAATTTCCTTATACTAGTATGGAATTTAGTCGTAAAATAGGTGCTGTAATTTTAAAAAATTGTGATAACGTAAGTGTTGATGTACATAGTCCAGATTTGTTTGTTAATATAGAAATTAGATTAGATGGAGTTTATATTTATTTTAATAGTGAAATTGGAATTGGTGGATATCCGGTTGGAGTAGCAGGTAAAGGTTTATTAATGCTTTCTGGAGGAATTGATTCGCCAGTTGCAGGTTATATGGCAATTAAACGTGGAGTGAGGTTAGAATGTATTTATTTTGAAAGTCCTCCTCATACAAGTATGGAAGCTAAAAATAAAGTTATCGAATTAGCTCGTAAATTAGCATTATATAATAATGATATAAAATTACATGTTATTAACTTTACAGAAATTCAAGAAAGTATTTATAAAAACTGTCCTCATGAATATTTAATAACAATTATGCGTCGTATGATGTATCGCATTAGTGAAAGAATTGCTCGTCGCAGTAATTGTAAAATACTAGTTAATGGAGAAAGTATAGGACAAGTAGCAAGTCAAACACTTATGAGCATGAATGTTATTAATGAAACTGTAAAAATCCCAGTAATCAGACCACTAGCTTGTTTTGATAAATTAGAAATTATTGATGTGGCTAAAAAAATAGATACTTATGAAACAAGTATTTTACCATATGAAGATTGTTGTACAATATTTGTACCTGAACATCCAGTTATAAATCCTGAATTTAGTAAAGCTCGTGAATATGAAAATTTAATACCATTTGAAGAAATGATTAATGAAGTAGTTCTTAATCATGAAGTAATTAAAATAAGTGTTAATGATAAAGAAGAGGAATTTGCTGACTTATTGTAAAAAGGGGGATATTATGGATTATGGTTTAATAAATGAGGTAATAGGAGATATAATAAAGATAGTTAATGCTTATAATAAAGATAAAAATTATGATTACTCAGTTACTTCTAAGTTAGTTATTGTTTTGCTTGGATATTATTTAACTTTTGGACCAGAAATTTTTGAAAAGATAAATAAATTTATTTTTTCTTTAAATATCTATGAATGTGAAAGTTATGTTGATTATAGAGAAGCGTTTAAAAAAATATTACCAGAGGAAAAGTGGTTAGGTTATTATCTTGCTCCGCTACCTCAAATGAGATGGGATTTCAGATATAATAAGGATAATAAATTTATAGGTGCAATACCTAATATCCTTTATGTAAGAAAAAATTATGCAGGTGATGTTTTAGATTTGGCTCATGAAATATCCCATGGCTTAGAAGGATTAGAAGGTAGAGTTATAAGTGAAGATGATAAACAAGTTACACTACGTTTGGGTTTTTCAACGATTAAAGTTGATAAAAATACTAATTTTATGACTTTTGCTGATCTTGGTTTTAATGAATTTGCAACGATAAACGTAGAAAATAGAGTTTTACAGTCTCTTAAAAATTTAGAAGCAGAAAAAATTGATTATGATTTTGTAAAGAAATTTTTAAATGAATTATCTACTGATAAAAAAATTGTGGCATCAGGTTATCCATTAATGACAGGAGTTTATAGAAACTTAATGGATAATGATCATTTTTTTGATTTACTAAAAAAATATCATTATGCTAATGATTATGAAATGTTTAAAGTAGAGTATGAAGGTATTAATGAAGGCTTGTCTGCTGAATCTTTAAGAAGTAATACTAATATATTAATTAAAGCTAAAGCTGAAGATACTTTTGATATCTTACCAAAAGTTACTGAGCAAATTAATTTATTTAATGAAGGAACTAATTTTAAAGCTGATACTAAATCACTGATATTGTTAGTATAGAAAAATAGCTTTTTGGTCATAATAGTAATGGGTGATATAATGCATACAAGAAGATCAATTGATTACTATTATAAAAGTTGTGATATTGAAAAATTAAGTTCACTCGATAAAAAAAGATATGAATTAATGAATGAATATGGATATAATTTGTCGGGAAGTAATAAAAGAACTATTGATGAAGAAATGCAAATAAAGAGGCATAAGAACTCGGAAAGTAAATAAAAAAGATAGCTATTCTATCTTTTTTTTGGTATTATCTTAAGTAAGAGGTGAATTTATGAAAATATTGTGTGTGAATGCAGGTAGTTCAACACTAAAATTTCGTTTATATGAAATGCCAGAAGAAAAAATGTTGATGAAAGGTAATGTTGAACGAATAGGCTTACCAGATGGTATGTATAGTATTAGAATTGGTAATGAAAAAATAGAAAAAGACGCTAATATTCCAGATCATGCTGAAGCAATAAATATTTTATTAAAAGAATTAGTTGATAATAAACTTATTAATTCTTTAGATGAGATTAAAGCCGTTGGACATCGTGTTGTTCATGGTGGTAATAAATATTCAAAAAGTGTTGTTTTAGATAAGAGAGTAATGAGAGAAATTACGGAGATATCTTCTTTAGCACCATTACATAATCCAGCTAATTTAACTGGTGCAGCTGCTTTTATGGAAGCTATTCCAGGTTCAGTAAATGTTGCTTGTTTTGATACAGCTTTCCATCAAACGATGAAAGATTCGACTTATTTATATCCAGTACCTTATGAGTGGTATGTAAAATATGATGTAAGAAAATATGGTTTTCATGGTTTGAGTCATAAATTTATTACGGAGACAATGAAAGAAAGATTAAATAATAAAAAACCAAATTTAATAATTTGTCATATTGGTAATGGAGCAAGTGTTAGTGCTATTAAAGATGGTATTTGCATTGATACATCAATGGGCTTTACTCCAAATGCTGGTTTAATGATGGGGAATAGATGTGGTGATATTGATTATTCAATGATTGAATATGTAAGTAAAAAAACAGGTTATTCAACAGAAAAAATTGGTGATATGTTAAACCGTGAAAGTGGTTTACAAGGAATAGCTGGAATGAGTGATTTAAGAGATTTAGATCGTGCTTATGAAGCAAAGGAAGAAAAAGTATTATTAGCTTTTGATATGTATACTAATCGTATTGTTGATTATATAGCTAAGTACTATGTAAAACTTGATGGTAAAGTTGATGGAATTGTCTTTACAGCTGGTGGCGGTGAAAATGATCCAATTATTCGTCGTGAAACTTTGAATAAATTAAAAGCATTGGGTATTAAACTTGATGAAAAGATTAATGAAGAAATGATGACACGTAAGGGTAAAGAAGGTAAAATCACTACTAAAGACTCTAAAATAGATTGTTATGTAATAGCAACTGATGAAGAATTAATGATAGCTCGTGATACTTACGATTTAGCAAAAGACTAGTTTAGTCTTTTTTCTTGTATGAATTTAAGAAAAATAGTATAATTGTTGGAGAAAGAAGGTTATTATGTGAAGATAATGTCTATAAATTGTGGCAGTAGTTCACTAAAATTTAGTTTATTTGAAATGGATAATAAAGAATTAATTGCTTCAGGTTACTTTGAAAAAGTAACATTAGATGGTAGTTTCTTTAATATAAAATATAATGGAGAAAAAATTTATGAAGAAGTTCCAATGCCTAATCATACAATAGCTGTTGAAATTTTACTTGATCGTTTAGTAAAATTAGGAATAGTTAAATCTTTAGATGAAATAGGTGCTATTGGTCATCGATTAGTACATGGTGGTGATAAATATAATAAATCAGTTATTATAAATGATGAAGTTATTGAAGATTTACACACATATTCAGAATTAGCACCATTACATAATCCAGCTAATATTTTAGGAATTGAAGCTGTTGCGGCTGCTTTACCAAATGTTCCTATGGTAGGAGTTTTTGATACTGCTTTCCATCAAACAATGGAACCTACAGAATATATGTATCCAGTTCCTTATGAATGGTATACAGATTATAAAGTAAGAAAGTATGGTTTCCATGGAACCAGTCATTGCTATATAAGCAAACAAATTCCTAAGTTGTTAGGAACTGATAAGTTTAAAGCTATTATTTGTCATTTAGGTAGTGGAGGAAGTTTATCTGCTGTTGTTGATGGAAAATGTGTTGATACATCAATGGGCTTTACTCCACTTCCAGGTATTATGATGGGAACTCGTAGTGGAGATATAGATCCTTCAATAGTATCTTATGTTGCTTTAAAAGAAGGTAAGGATGCTGCTGATGTTGTTAATGACTTAAATAAAAAATCTGGTTTCTTAGGTTTAAGTGGGGTATCTAATGATTTTCGTGATGTATATCAAGGTTTATTAGATGGTAATGAAAGATGTAAATTAGCTATTGATAAATATGTAAAAACTGTGGTTAATTATATTGCTATGTACTATGTTGAACTTGGTGGTATTGATATATTGTGTTTTACAGCAGGCCTAGGTGAAAATGCTATACCAGTTAGAGAAATGATATGTGATAAGTTAGCTTGCTTAGGGATCAAAATTGATAAAGAAAAAAATAATACTCGTGGCGAAGTGGCTGAACTTTCAACAGATGATTCAACAGCTAAAGTATTTGTTGTTCCAACAAATGAAGAATTGATGATAGCTGAAGATACATATGAATTAGTGAATAAATAGTAAGGATGAGGTTAGTGTGATGAATTCAACTTTAAAAAAGATTTACAGGAAAATAAAACAGTATGATGTTATTGTTATTGCTCGTCATACTAGTCCTGATCCAGATGCGATAGCTAGTCAGATAGCTCTTAGGGATTCAATAAAATTAACATTCCCAAAAAAAGAAGTTTATGCGGTAGGAACTAGTGTTGCGAAATTTAAATATTATGGTGTTTTAGATCGTATTGATGAAACAACATTTACCAAAAATAGTCTTTTAATTGCATGTGATGTACCAAATACCTCACGAATTGATGGGGTTGATAAAGACGCATTTACAGAAATTTTAAAAATTGACCATCATCCATCTGATGAAAAATTTGGGGAATGTGATTGGGTTGATGAAACATCATCTAGTACTTGTCAAATGATAATAGAATTATTACTTAGTACACCATTAAAATATGATCGTAAGATTGCTGAAAATTTATATTTGGGTGTAGTATCTGATAGTGATCGTTTCTTAATATCTTATACAACAGCAAAAACATTTTATTTAGTGGCTGAATTAATTAAGAAAACGCAAATAGATTTTACGCATTTATATAGTTATTTGTATGAAAGACCAATTGAAGAGATAAAATTTCATGGTTATTTGTCAGAAAATTTAACAATAACTCCTCATGGTTTAGCTTATATAAATATTGATTCAGAGACACTTAAAAGGTATAATGTTGATCCAGCTACACCATCTAATATGATTAATGATTTTAGTAATATTAAAGACGTCTATGTTTGGATTTTTGTTACTTTTGATGAAAAAAATGATATTTATAAAGTTAATATTAGAAGTAAAGGACCAATTATTAATGAAGCTGCTAGTAATTATGGTGGTGGAGGTCATAAGATGGCATCGGGAGTTCGCACGAAAAATAAAGAAGATATTGCTAAATTAATAGATGATTTGGATAAAATATGTGAAGAATATCAAGAAAGTTTAAAAGCTAAGATTTAGCTTTTTTCTTTTTTTATAAACATGAACATTTGTTCTTGTTTATGGCTAGGAAGTTTGATATAATTTGAATGGTGATAAATTTGAAAATAATCAAGTATACTAAAATGCATACAAATAAATATAAAGTAACTTTATCTAATAATGAAAACTATTTATTATATGATGATGTAATTGTTAAATATGAATTGTTAAGGAAAAAAGATTTTGATGAAAAATTCCTAAATGAATTAGTGACGTATAATAATCAGTTAGATGCTTATTATGTCGCTATAAAATATATTGAAAAAAAGTTAAGAACAAAGATGGAGATACAAAAGTACTTGTTAAAGACTTATGATAAAAGTATTGTAGATAAAACAATTGAAAAATTAACTAATGATGGCTATTTAAATGACAAAAAATATGCTGAACTTTATACAAATGAGCAAATTAATTTGACTCTTAATGGCCCAGGAAAAATAAAAATGAACTTAATAAAATTAGGAATTGATAAAGAAACTATTAATTTTTATTTAGATAAAGTAGATAAACAATTGTTAATGGAACGAATTAATAAATATATTATGAAAAAAAAACGTTTGAATCATAAATTTAGTAAAAATAAATTAAAAGAAAAGTTAGTTTATGAATTAAATAATTTAGGATATGAAATTAAAGATATTTATGAAAGTTTAAATGATATTTCTATAGAAGAACCGGTTAATTTAATAAACAAAGAATATGAAAAATGTTATGCTAAATTAAGTCAGAAATATAGTGGATATGATTTGGATTCGCGTATTATTACTAAATTATTGACTAAAGGATTCAGTTATGAAGAGATAAAAACAATTATAGCTGAAAATAAAGATAAATAAAGTTAATTTAATGATAGTATTTCTTTTTTTAGTAATTAATGTTATACTTTTCATAGAGTAGATTAGTATGAAGAGTAGGAAATTTAAGCTAAAAAAAATTAAATATATTTCTTGTAAATTATCTATCTTGATAATTTTTTTAGCGTCGCTTTTTATCGGAATAGGTTATTCTGCTTTATTTACTAATTTAGCAGTAGGTGGGCAAGTTAAATTAGGAGCATTTGATGGACCGATGCTTAGAAAAGTTGCTGTTAATGATACAACTGCTTTTTGGGAATCTACTTACCGAACTAAGATAAAAAGAATTATATTAGGAACTAAGATAGCTAAACCAGCTAATTCGATTAAGGAATGGGATGTTGGTAGCTATGATGGCGTTGTTGATGTTATGGCGTATTTAACTACGAATAGTACCAATAGTTCATATTATGATTTATATATTCAAGGTGATGGACATTTATATGCTAATTATGATAGTTCGTATTTATTTAGTAATTTTACTAATTTAGATGAAATATTAAATCTTGAACTTTTAGATACAAGTAAGACAACTAGTATGAATTATATGTTTTATCAAACAGGATATTATAGTAATAAATTTACTTTAGATGTATCTTCATTTAATACAAGTAATGTTACTTCGATGTACTATATGTTTGCACGAACTGGATACAATGATGTTAACTTTACATTAAATGTTAAAGGAATAGATACTAGTAAAGTAACTAACATGGGTTATATGTTTTATAATGCTGGCTTAAATAGTACCAAGTATGATTTAGATGTCAGTGGTTTTGATACTAGTAATGTTACAAATATGGAAGAATTATTTACAGGAGCTGGTTATTCGAGTCGAATATTTACTTTAGATGTATCAAATTTTAATACAAGTAAAGTAACTTCAATGAGAGCAATGTTTTATCAAACAGGATACGTTAATCCTAATTTTACCTTAGATGTAACTAATTTTAATACAAGTAAAGTAACTAACATGCGTAGTATGTTTAGTCAAACGGGTTTAAATAATGAAAATTTTACTTTGGATGTAAGTAATTTTGATACTCGAAATGTAACTACTATGTTTTGTATGTTTTTTAGAACTGGTGAGAATAGTAAAGTTATTCAATTAAATGTTAAGGGGTTTAATACGAGTAATGTAACAAGTATGCATTCAATGTTTTATTCAGTTGGAAAAGATAATCCTAATTTTACGCTTGATGTCAGTAGTTTTGATACCCGAAAAGTAACGGATATGTCAACAATGTTTTATCAGTCTGGTTATAGTAATCCAAATTTTACATTAAATATAACTAACTTTGATACTTCAAATGTAACAACAATGGAACGAATGTTTTTTCAAACAGGGTATAACTCAACAAAATTTGAATTAGATGTATCTAAATTTAATACCAGTAAGGTAACTGATATGACATCTATGTTCGCTTTTGCTGGTACTAATAGTCCGTTGTTTAATTTGAATTTAAACAGTTTTGATACATCAAATGTAACAACGATGGAAGAAATGTTTACTAATTGTGGATATTCGAATCCAAATTTTACTTTAGATGTTTCACATTTTAATACTAGTAAAGTAACTAACATGCACGCAATGTTTTCATCAGCAGGTCATGAAAATCCAAACTTTACGTTGGATGTAAGTCATTTTGATACCTCAAATGTTACGCATATGGGAGCAATGTTTGATGCGGTAGGATATAAGAGCAAAGTTATTCAGTTAGATGTAAGCAATTTTAATACAAGTAAAGTGACTAATATGGAATATATGTTTCATAATGCAGGTCATAATAATTCTAATTTGGTTTTAAATTTAAGTAATTTTGATTTGAGTAGTACTACTAATATGTCTTGGTTTTTGTATGATGCAGGAGCACGAACAGCAGTTTTGAATAAAACTAACTTTAGATCTGATGTTGTACTTGATAATTTTGTTGATCAATCTAAAACATTTAAGTTGACTGTCAAGTCAACTACAGATAAAGCACTACTTGATACTAAAGGAATACCGACATTAATAGTTACAGTTGGTTAAATTAATTTATTAGTGAATATATATTATATCGATTAAATATTTTTTGTGTTATAATTAAGGGAGAATAGGAGTTCTAGGAGGAAGAAGTATGAGAAAAAAAACAAATAGAGGAAAGTTAGTAATTGCGAGTGTTTTGCTATTACTTTTAGGAATTAGTATTGGTTATGCTGCTTTGTCTACACAATTAACTGTTAATGGAACAACAAAAATTAGTTCTAATACGTGGAATGTGCATTTTAATAATATTGCAGTTACTTCAGGTAGTAAGACAGCTACAACAACACCAACTGTTTCTGGAACTGGTACAACAACATTAACTTATGCTGTTGATCTTGCTAAGCCTGGAGATTATTATGAATTTACTGTTGATGTTGTAAATAATGGATCAATTAATGCTAAGTTAGCTGTGGCACCAACTTTAACTGGTGTTTCAACTGCACAGGATGTTTATACTAATTATGTAGTAACTTATAGTGATGGAACAGCTATTAGAGCTAATGATACTCTTAATGCAGGTCAAACTAAAAAAATAAAAGTAAGAGTAGAATATGATAAAAATATTACGTCTTCTCAATTACCAACAACACCACAGACTTTATCATTGACTTGTACAATGAGTTATGTTCAAGCATAAAAATAAAATTTTATATTTTATTTTTACATATGTTAACTAATAATATGTTAATTAACATATGTAAGAATAGAGATAGTAGGAGTAAAAATGGGTAAAAGAAGTATTAAAAATAGTTTATTTATGTCTATACTTCTCATATATATTTTAATATATATGTTTTTTTTACTTGATAAATTATTAATTTATAGCGAAAGTATAACAGCTTCTTTTTGTTTACTTGTTGCTTTTATTTCTTTTATTTTATTTGGATATCAAAAAGATAAGAAAAAGTATTTGAAAAAAAATATACTAGGATTAGTTATTACACAAATAATAATATACTTTGTAATAATATATAGTCTAGGATTTTTAGTAGGTTTTTTAAAGAATTCTTATTCTTTAAGTGTAAAAACTATTTTTTCTAATATCTTTTTTAATCTAATTATGATAGTAGGAATTGAAACAACTAGGTATAATATAATTAATGCTAACAAAGATAGTAAATTTATAATAGCTGGTTATACTTTAATATTTATGTTAATGGAATTAATGTTATTTATTGGAACTTATGATTTATCAAATACTTTTGGGATATTTAGATTTGTAACTTTAGCATTTATTCCGTTACTGGTAAAACATTTCTTGTTAAGTTATTTGACTTATATGGTAGGTTATAAACCATCTTTGTTATATCGAATTGTTATGGAATGTTATGTTTTTTTAGTGCCGTTAGAACCTGATTTAGGTGATTATTTATCTTCAATTTTTAGTATTGGGTTACCATTTTTGATTTTTGTTTATTCTTCGAGAATGATAGGTGAATATGAAAATGGAATTGAACATGATTTTAGTAAAGGAATGTTTCATTTGATTGATATACCTTTTTATGTTTTTTTTATTCTACTGATATGTTTGATTTCTGGGTATTTCTCTTATTTTATTTTAGGTATTGGTTCACAATCGATGGAACCAGTTCTTAAACGAGGAGATGCTGTTATTGTACATAAAGTTAATAATCCGAAAGAGCTTCAAGAAGGAGATATCATAGTTTATGAGCATGATGGTTTATCAATTGTTCATAGAATTGTTATAAAGACAGAAAAAGATGGTGAATTTTATTTTTATACTAAGGGAGATGGAAATAATTCTTCTGATGATATAGAATTAAGTATGAAGGATATTAGAGGTAAAGTGTTATTAAAAATACCTTATGTAGCTAAGCCATCAATATATATATCTAATTTAATAGGATAGGAGATAATTATGAGTAGAAGTAGTAAGATTGTTATATTTGTTTTAAGTATTATATTAATGTTTGTGGCAACTATGATATTGTGTATGTATGATTGTGTTAATTATGCGTTTATTACAATATGTTTGGGATTGATATTAATAATAAGTCTGTTTATATATTTGAGGAAAACTAGAAGTCCACAAGATATATTTTATAGTACTTTAAAAGATATTTTAAAAACGTATGATGCAGTATTGGTTAATAGTTTTGAAATACCTGATTTTAAAGATAAAAGTATTATAAAGGTAACAAATTTTGATGATTTGATGGATGCCCAAATAGAGATTCGTAAACCAGTTTATTATAAGCGTGATGTGGATTATTGTGATTTTATTCTTTTAGATAGTAATGAAGTTTGTTTATATTCTTTAAAATTAACTGAAGATGTAGAATAAGCAATTGATAAAAGGTTAAAGTCTATGGAAAAACAAGAAAAAAATATTGATCATAGCATTTTAGATGATATAGATAAAACAACTTTAATTAAATTAGATAATAATAAAACTTATAAGGTTTCACCAGTAAAGAATAAGGAAAAAACAATGATTAAAGATTTTGCTGAATGGAAAGAAGAATTTTTACCAAAATTAAAAGAAAAATAAAAAAATATTGCAATCGCAATATTTTTTTATTTACTTGAATTACTTGAGTTATTTGAAGTATTGTCAGCTGAATTGTCGCTATTTGAACTCTTTTCATATGAAGAAATAGTATTTTGAATATATTTAGCATATTGGGATTTTAAATCTGTATCAACGAATTCTACACCATAATCTTTTCTAACTTGTTGTAGAGCTTTGATATTAGCTACTTGATTTTTTTCAAGATATTGATCAGCTAATTTTTCAATGATAGAGTCTTTAACGTCTTCAAGAGGAGCTTTATCTTTTGTTTCAACTCTTAAAATTACGTGGTATCCTAATTCAGTTGTAATAACTTCAGTAGAGAATTCTCCATCTTTTAATTTATAAGCAGCTTTAACAAGTTCATCATAGTCTGAACTTAAAGTATCAACGTTGATAAATCCTAAAGAACCACCATTATCTTTAGTGCTTTCATCTTCTGATTGTTTTTTAGCTAATTCAGCAAATTTTTCAGCAACTTTTTTTGAATCAGTCTTTTTAAGTTCATTAATTATAGAAGTTATTTTGTTTTTAGCTTCAGTTTCAGCTTTAGTTTTTTCTTCGTCTGTCATATCATCTTTTACTTTAGCAGTAATTAAAATATGACTAACTTTAATATCGCCAACAACTTCGTCTTTGTAATATTTATTTATTTCTTTATCTGTAATTTGATCTTTACAATAATCAGTAATTGCTAAACTTTGTAAATGATTTAAATATAGATATTCTTTGTAAGCTTCTTTTGAATTATAGTTAGTGTAATATTGAATTGCACTTTCTAAATCATCGCCATAAGCTTCTTCAAGTTGTTTTATAGTTGATTCAGCAGCTTTTGTAGCTTCTTCTTTCTTATCTTTATATTTATCTTCTAAGACTTTCTTATCAACCATATTTACCAAAGCTTCTAGTGCATAGTCATCTTTTAATTCGTTGTATAGTTCATTGGCACTAATCATTGAACCATCTTTTAGTGTTACGACCGCTTCGTCACCATTTGATAGTTTTGGTATTTTACTTCCACACCCTGACATCAATGTTACGATAAGGGCTAACACAATAATCTTCTTTTTCATGTTTTCCTCCTTAACATAATTATAATTATAGCAACGTCTAATCTAAAAAACAAGAAAAACAAGCACATAAATCATTTAAGAACCATAGAATATAAGTGAAAAGACAAATAAAGGAGGAATGATTTATGAATCATTGTGGAAATAATGCTTTAGGACCAGCAATTATCTTAGTCTTGTTTATCCTATTAATTATCATAGTAGGAGCTTATATTTAATGACTTTTCGGAAAAAGAGCTTGCGCGTAAGAATTAGTCCTTTTATACTACTTATTTTATACATTATAGCTGGTATTATACTATTAAACTTGTTTTTATGTTAATAAAAGGGGAGATGCCTCTTTTTCTTTTGATTTTATAATTTATTTAAGATATAATTGTTATGGTGAGATAGTATGGCTAAAAAGAAAAAAACATCTAAAGAAAAAGAAAAAAGTCAATTTAACTATAGTGCCGAAATGATCGGTTTACTTTTAATATTAATAGGTATATTAGGTTTTGGGTTTGGACCAGTAGGAGCACTTATTAAAAAATTTGCAATGTTTTTAGTGGGTGAACTTTGGCTTCTAATTCAGTTGGTAGTTTTATTTATGGGTGGATATATGCTACTTAAAAGAAAGTTACCAGAGTTTTTTACTTCAAGACTTATTGGTTTTTATATTCTAATTATTGTTGTATTGGTTGGAGCTCATTTTGGCTTTATTAATGCGTATGAACCTAATCAAATTATAACGAAGACAATGGATAGTTATCAAAGTAGAATATCAACGATGGGAACAAATGCTTCTATTTTTACTTCTGGTCAAGAAAGTATTAATATTGGTGGAGGTATTATAGGTGGAGGTATAGCCTTTGTTCTTGATACTTTATTTGGTAAGGTTGGGGCTATTATAGTTTTGGTAGCTTTAACAATTTTTGGTATTGTTTTGATGTTTGATGTTAACCTAAGTGATGTTTTGAATAATGTTCGTGAAAAATTGTTATCAATTAAAGAAAGAGCTTCTGATGATGAAGAAGATGAAGAAGATGATGAGTTAGAAGAAGGTCCAATAAGTTTACGTGAACTTAGTAATGTTGATACAAATTCTTTGAAGATAAAAGAAGAAGCGTTGGCTGCAACGACACATGTACCTGTAACTCCTGTTACAGTTGCTTCAATGATTAAAGAAGAAACAGCACCATTACCCTCTTTAGAACCTGTGGCCACTAAAAGAGGTATTTATACATTACCTAATATTAATTTGTTAGATGAGGTACCTAAACAAAAAAATGTTAATAATGAATTTACAAAAAGTAATAAGATAATCTTAGAACGTGTTCTTAGTGATTTTCAAATTAAAGGAACTGTTGTAGAAATCCATGTTGGTCCAGCGGTAACTCAATATGAGGTGGCTGTTCATAGTGGAACGAAGGTTAGTAGAATTGAATCTTTAGATAAAGAAATTGCTCTTGCTTTAGCTGCTAAAAGTGTTTCAATAGAAGCACCGATTCCTGGTAAAAGTACAGTAGGTATTGAAATTCCTAACCCTTCAATTAGTGCGGTTAAAATTCGTGAGGTTTTAGGTAATATTCCTAAGAATCAAGAAGGAGCTAAAATACTAGTTGCTTTAGGTAAAGATTTGATGGGACGTGTTCAAACAGCTGATATTGCTAAAATGCCTCACTTATTAGTAGCAGGTTCAACTGGTTCAGGTAAATCTGTTTGTATGAATAGTATTATTGCCTCTATTTTAATGAGATATCGTCCTGATGAAGTTAAATTAGTTTTAGTCGATCCTAAGAAGGTTGAAATGTCTAACTATAATGGAGTTCCTCATTTATTATGGCCTGTTGTTACAGATCCTAAAAAAGCTAGTACGGCTTTACAGAGAATTGTTGCAATGATGGATGATCGTTATGAAACTTTTGCTGAATGTGGAGTTAAAAAAGTTGAGGAATATAATCAATATGTAGATAAGAAAAAGAGTCAAGATCCAACTTGTTCTTTAGAAAAAATGCCTTATATTGTTGTTATTATAGATGAGCTTGCTGATTTAATGATGGTTGCTTCTAAAGAAGTAGAGGCTTCGATTCAAAGAATTACACAATTAGCTCGTGCGGCGGGAATTCATTTAATTGTAGCAACGCAAAGACCAAGTACTAATGTTATTACAGGTGTTATTAAAGCTAATATTCCATCAAGAATAGCTTTTGCTGTAGCTTCGTTTGTTGATTCTCGTACGATTCTTGATACGGCTGGAGCTGAAAAACTATTAGGAAAAGGAGATATGCTTTATTTACCAATGGGTGAAAATACGCCAATAAGAGTACAAGGTTGTTTTATAACAGATGATGAAATCTCTAGAGTTATTGAACATGTTTGTGGACAACAATCAGCAGTTTATGATGATTCTTTAAATAAAGCAGTTGAGGAAGAACATAATCCTGTAAGTGGTGATAAGGAAAATTATGATGATCCTTTATATAATGAAATAGTAGAATTTGCTATTGAAACTGGTAAAGTTAGTGCTTCTTTACTACAGAGAAGATTTAGACTTGGTTATAACAGAGCGGCTCGTATTGTTGATTTGCTTGAAGACCGAGGAATAATTGGTCCTGCTAATGGTAGTAAGCCAAGAGAAGTTTTAGTTGGTAAAGATGGTCAACCGAAAGGAAATTAGTTATAAAGTGCTTTATGGCACTTTTTTTATTTTATTTGTTTTTTATGTGATATATTCTTATTAAGAATAGTAGGTGTGAGTAATGATGAATGATAAAAAAAATAAGGGGTTTACTTTAGTAGAACTATTAGCTGTTATAGCAATAATTGGAATATTGTCGGTAGTGGCGATTTCTGCTTATGGCAATGTTGCTAAAAATTCAAAGCAGAAAGCATATGAAAGTAAAGTAAAGCAAATTGAATCAGCAGCTTATAAGTGGGCAAAGGAGAACAATGTTAGTAATAAGATATCTGTTTCTGTAAATAAATTAGTTGTTGAAGGATATTTGACTGCTGATGAATCAGATGAGACTGGTTTAGCTAAAATTAGTAATCCAACTAATAATGAAAATATGATTTGTAAAACAGTTGATGTTTTATATAAAAATGGTGAAATTGAACCAAAATATAATGAAAAAGAAAATTGTACACTGGCAGAGCAAGCTTTAAATGATAATAATATTAAAGTAATGTTAGTTGCCGCAAATACTAATAAAAAACTAGGTTTATATAATGATACAGCTGAATGGAGTAAAGAAGATGTTTCAATTATTGTTTCTAGTGATAAATATAATAATGATTTTGAAAGTATAAGTTATGATTATGAAGGTAATACATATGTAAAATATAAAGATAAATTGACTAATTATGATGGTTCTTTGTATGTAGCTAATGATGATGTTTATTATAATGTTTTTACAGTAAAGGCTTCTGTTATAGCTGATGTTAATGTGATAATAACTTATAATTTAAAAGCGGACTCTAAAATAAATAATGATAATACTTCAAGAAAAGTTAATATTAGAATTGATAAAGAAGAGGCAACAATGGTTGCTAATACGACTTCTTCTTGGGCAAGGGTGAATCAAAATGTTAATTTATCATTTGATGATGGTAATGGCAGTGGTGTATATGGTTACTATGTTAGTGATAATCCAGTTAGTTTTAATAGTGATAGTTTTAAAAATGTGATTTCCAGTGATGTATTTAAACCTACAAAAATTGGAACATATTATTTCTGGACGCAAGATATAGCTGGAAATGTTTCTAGTAGATATAGAGCTTTTGTTGATGTTAATAATATTGATAATGTTGATGATTCTTGTACAATATCTTTTGGAAATAATGTTAATATAGACAATTGGCTTAATTTTGATGTTACTCCGAGTATGTCAACTTCATCCGAAAGTGCAGCTGGATTATATTATGGAATGAATAAGACTAATGTTCCAGAGTATCCTAATTATACTCCTAAAGGTCAAAGTGGTTCGATGACTTTACCAACACAAGGTAGTACAGGCAAGAATGGTGTAACTTATTATTGTTACATAAAGACTATAAGTGGTAAAACAACTTCTAATTCTGCTACTGTTTATATTGATAAAGATAAACCAACAATTTCAAGATTTAATGTTGTTTCTAGTGATTCATCATATGCTAGTAATGTAGTTAATGCTTCGATTGATGCCAGTGATGGAGAAAATGGAAGTGGCATAAGTAAAATGTGTATTCAAACAAATAATAATGTTAATAGTTGTAATTGGGTAGATTATAATAATCTTTATACAGGCCTTAGTACAGGAAAGGATTATGACGGGTCTGGTCTTTCGTTTTATGCTTGGGTAAAAGATAATGCAGGTAATGTTAGTGATATGGCATCTACTTATTATACCGTTTATAAATATTGCGATGATACTTTAGAGACAGGGGCATATTGCTCTAATGATTGGTCTGCTTGTAGTGATGCTTGTGGTGGAATTAGATATGCTACGGAAATTACAGATTATGTTGACGAACATTTTCCTAGTCGTGCTTGTTCATCAACTACTGAAGTTAATGGTTGTTCAGAAGAGTGCGGTGGATGGAAAGACGAAGCTGAAGATCCTATTGAGACCGAAGGTAAGTGTACAGTGGCCTCTGGAAAATGTTCTGGAACGAAGACAAATACGATTACCACTTATACTTATTCTGAAGATGGATCAAAAATATGCGATACTAAAGTTGAAACGGAAACAGAAAAATGTTCTAAAGGAACACCTGATTATGGAGAATGGTCTGCTTGGAGTTCGTGTAGCAATGCTTGTGGTGGAACTCAAACAAAAACTAGAACAGTTACATTAAAAAAAGCCAATGGAAAAAAATGTAAGGATAAAGGGGCTGAATATACTCAGACAAAAAAAAGATCTTGTGGAGGTACAAAAAAGAAATGTGAAGGCTGGAGTACCTATGGAACTTGTACACAATCTGGTAAAAAATGTAGTGAAGGAACTCATTCAAGAAGTAGAACTTGCTATTACATGTCTTCAAATGGTAAAAAATATTGTAAAAAAGTTAATTCAGTTTGGAAAGCGTATAAAAAGAAGAGTGATGTTACCTTTAAAGATACTCAGACTACATCTTGTGATGCTTGTTGTTCAGTAAAAAATTATAAAAAATGTAAGAGAGTTTATGATTGTCGTTGTTCAACTTATATTCATAGTGATAAGAGTGTTAGTCCTAATACTAGGGTTGGAACTTTTGGAGAGTGGAATCCTGTATGTAAAACAGAGGCATTTTATGTTGTTAAAGATGAAGGCGGCTATTATTATGGTCGAAGTGCTGGTGGAGTAGTTGGCTGGGTATTAAAATCATGTACTAATAGTACTGGAAGCTATTGTGCTAATGTATCTTGTAAGAATTAATGGTGATAAAATGAAAAATACAAAAAAGATAATTATTATTTTAACTTTCTTTATTGTTATAATTGGAAGTGTAACTATTTTCGCAAGTCTTAAAAAAAATAATAAATTAGAAAAAGAAAAAAACAAAAATACCCAAACAATTGAGGAAAGTAATGTTGATGCCTCTAAATTAAGAAAAGATGATGTACATTATGATAATGGTTTTTCTATAATTGAAACAAAAGCTATTGATGCATGTTATGATAAAAATAATTGTAATTATAAGGAATCTTTGTTTTATCATTATGCTTTTCAAAATAGTAGTAAAACTTTGATTACAGAATTAACTAAATTAAATAAAACATCTGATAGTTATTATAATTTGATGAATAAAAGTACATTGAATAGTAATGAGTGTTCTAAAGTAATGGGGATGTATAATAAAAAGGATTATTATTATTTATTTCCAATAAGTTATGTTGATGATAATTATTTTTCTTTAGTTACTTTAGTTTACAAAACTAATTTGTGTAATGGAGTAACTACAGCTTTAAAGATTGATGGTTTTGTGTATGATAGAAAAAAAGATAAAATTTTGAGTAATGATGAATTATTAAAAATTAAGTCTAAAGATATAGAAGAATCTTTAAAGAGTTTAGATTATAAAATATATTTTAATGATGAGGGACAATTAATTTTAAATTATGTTCAAAATGGTGAGTATGTAGAAAATACTTTATAAAGTGCTTTATGGCACTTTTTTTATGTGTTATAATTTATAAAATGGAGGATGGAATATGAAGTGTTCTCGTTGTGGTGCTGAAGTTGTTGAAGGGGTTTCTTTTTGCCCTAAGTGTGGTAATTATATGAAAAAAGATATGCTAAATAATAATTTTGATAATAATTTTAATATGCATCATAATGAATTTAGTAGTTCTGATGTTGATTCAGTTAATAATATGAATTTTAATCAACAATTTTTTTCTGGAGAACCAACTCAACAAAATAATTCTTTTAATACTAATAATGGTTATAATAATCAAAAAATGGATAATTTTAATAATAAAAAGACAAAGAAAAAAGTAAATTTAGATTTAATTGTTTGTTTAGTTTTTTTAGGAATATGGATTGCTTTAATTTCTTATGTAATTAAAAGTTTAAAGGTTGATTATTATTTTGATGGAACGAATGAACAAACTACATTAGTTAGTGATAGCAAAGATAATAGTACTATAAATGATCAAAATAATGAAACTCCTAATACTAAGGTTGATGATGGTAAAACAAATACAGAATTTGAAAATTATAAAGGAGTTTCTAAATCCGGATATAATGGAATAAGGACTTCTTCTGATTTAACATCGATTATTTATGATAATCAGTATTTTAAACAAGCAATTTTATCAAGTAAGGCTGATGTTCTTAAGTTGATTGCTGCTGATAGTGAAAATCAAAAAGGGAAGTGTCCGCAAGAAGTTGTCAACGTTGAAAAAGAAATTGTTGATAACTATGGTATTACAGCAGTGAATTTATGTGAAATGGATGTTACTTTTGCTAAAGAGCTAAAAAATGTAACTTCATATATATATAATAATTTTCCAAATGCTCATGGGTATTTAACTAATTTAACGTTAGCTAATGTTGGTACTTCAGCAACATATATGGCGGCTTTTATGCCATTGTTTACTTTTGCGACGAGTAAGTCTTCATCAGGGTATCCAGTTGGAATAAAGACTCAAATAATTTTAAATACAAAATATTTTTTAAATCCATCAAAAATAAAAAATTCGGTTGATTACGGATCTAAAACTGGCTATTTTCCTAAAGGAGCAACACGTAGTAGTGCAGTTGCTCATGAATTTGGTCATTATTTGTCATATGTTGCAATGTTAAATTATTATAAAACTAGTGATATGACTTTTGTTTCAGCAGGTAAAGCTAACTTAATGTATACTGTTTATGATGATTTTAATAGTGGTGATTTCAGTAATCGGATTATTAAAGAGGCTTATTATAATTATACTAAAGCATATGGAGCAGGAATAAGTTATGATAATTTTAGAGGTAGTATTTCAAGTTATGCATTAGCTAAAGATGAAAATGGTAAATATATTTATGATGAAACTATTGCAGAAGCTTTTCATGATGTTTATTTAAATGGTAGTGGGGCAACCCCAGCTAGCACATATATTATGAATGCTTTAAAAAAATACCTATAGATTGGTGATAATATGAAAAAAAGATTCTTTTTATTAATTGGTTTATTATGGATTAGTAATGTAGTAGTGGCTAAAGAATTTGTAATTGATCCAGAAAAAATAGATTTAGCTAATAAAGCTGATACGTTACTTGCTGAAACAAATAGTTCATATAAAATAAATGCTCCTTTTAAAAGTGCTTCTTCAAGTGATGAAGATGTAAAAAAATATACTAAATCATTACTAGAAATTATTTTTAGTAAAGAAAGCTATGAAGAAAAAAGGAAAAATATTATGAATGAAGGGGTATTAAGTGATACAAATGGTTTTGATACTCTAACTTCAAGTATTTTGATTGAGTCTTTTATAAAAGATTTGTATGCTAGTGATTTAAGTTATGATTACATAAAATATATTTATACAACAGATATTTCAGATGGAATATTGAGTTATGTTTATTTAAGCAATGTTTTAAAAGACGGAAAAAAGGATGACATGGTTTTAAATTTTTATTTAAAAAGAGTTAGAAATAGTTTAAAATTATATGTTCCTTCATTTACTAGTGGTGATAAGATTAGTGAATATTTTAAGCAAATTGGTAATGATGAAGATAATGGTGATAATGTTGGGGGAAAATTTAATAGTATTACTATTGCTGGTAGTGAAGCAGTTAGTGAAGAAGAACTAAAAAGTTTTTATGATATGTATCATGAACAAAATGTTTCTATTAGTGCTTTAAGTAATGCTGATGTTAATAGCTATGGAAGTGGTTTTTTTGTAAGAAAAGGTGTGATAGCGACAACTTGGTCTTTATTTTTACAAATGTTAAATACAAGTGAATTTATATATGTTAATGATACAAATGGAAATGTTTATAAAGTAAGTGGGGTTATTACAATTGATACTAGTTATGATGTTGTTTTATTAAAACTTGAGGAAGAAGTAGGAGTACCTGTTAAATTTGGAAATACTATTAATAGTAAAGATAATGTTTTTACGATAACTAGTAAAAATAATAGTAATTTTAGTGTTAATTATGGTAATTATTTAGGAAATAGCAATGATGTTATAAAAAGTAATTTTTCTTTGGCAAGTAGTGATGTTGGAAGTGCTTTGTATAATAAAGATGGTGAAGTAATAGGGTTTAATACAAGTAATGTAATTAATGCTACTTTATCAGAAGCAAATAAAACGTCATATTTAGGAGAAATACAAAGTAAATTAGAAAGTATATCTTTTGATAAGATAGAATATGTGGAATTAAATAAGTTAAAAGATAAGTATTATTTTGATATAAAGGATGAAGAAAATGTTAATAATATACCTAAGAGAAAATGGGAAGAGATAAAACAAATAGGACAATTACAAAAAAATTTACAACTAGACTTAGTAAAAGCCAATTATGAAGATGGAATGGTTAGTTTAAGATATAAAAATAATATTAAAACTTTAGATTCATTAATATTAACTGTTGATTTTGAAACAGAATTAGAAAATGAAGGCTATGAATGTATTTATACAGCTGATAATAAAAAGATATATAAAAGTAAAAAAAATGAGGTTATTATCAAAAATTCATTAGGTTATTTAATAATAGTTATTATGGAGAATTAAGATGAAAAAGATAAAAGAAAAATGGAAAATAATATTATTTATAATTGTTTTAATACTAAGTTTATTGATAGAAATATTGTATTTTAATAGTAAAAAAGTTGAACTTAAGAATTATCAGAATGACTATTATAAAATTAAATATGATACAACTTGGAATTTAAAAAATAATAAATTAGAACATAAAAAAAGTAAAAGTAGGATTAAGGTAAATTATAAAGTATTAGATCAAAGTTATATTGATATTGAATTAAAAGATATTATAAATGATTTGTTGTATAGTATAGAAAAGCAAAATAAAGATTATGAGAAAATTATGCAAAAAAAGATAGATAATCCTTATGAAGGATATCAAGTTTTATACGAAGATAATGATGTTCAATCACTTGTAACAATTTATAAGAAAGATAATGTATTATTATTTATAACTTTTAATGCTGATAGTGAGTATTTTGATATTTTAATTGATAACGTTGAAACTATTTTAAATAGTGTTGAGATATATAGTGGCGAAAGATAAGAAGAGATATACAAAACTTGTTTCTTGCCAAAAAGCTTTTTTTCATATATAATTATTGAACGTGGGTGGTATATATGAAAATAGACTCTGTTTCCTTAAAGACAGTAGCTGTTAGAATGAGCCAATATCCTGATGATCAGAAACCTGAGTTTTTATTAGTTGGCAGAAGTAATGTTGGAAAAAGTTCATTTATAAACACAATGGTGTCACGAAAAAATTTGGCAAGAACTAGTTCAACACCAGGAAAAACACAAACACTTAATTTCTATTTAGTAAATGAAAAATATTATTTGGTTGATGTTCCTGGCTATGGCTATGCAATGGTTAATAAAGATACACAGAAAAAATTTGGTCTAATGATAGAAGAATATTTAATTAATAGAAAAAATTTAAAAAGAGTATTCTTGTTAGTAGATTATAGACATAAACCAACAGAAGATGATTTATTAATGTTTAATTTTATGAAGTACTATAAATTGGATGTAACGATTGTTGCAACGAAATATGATAAAGTTAAACAAAGTGATCGTAGCAAAGTTGAAAAAGTTTTAAATGAATCTTTTGAATTAGGAGAAAATGATAATATAGTATATTTTTCTTCTGTAACACGTAAGGGAAAAGAAGAAATTTTAAATATAATAGATAGATGCTTATAGTGTAAAAGCATCTTTTTTCTTTTACTAAAATGTATTATAATTAATAATAGGTGATGGTATGAAAAAGATAAATAATCAGGGTTTTACATTAGTTGAATTGTTGGCAGTTATAGTTATAATGGGAATTTTATTAGTTGTTGCCGTGCCAGCAGTTTTATCATTTTCCCAGAATATAAAAAATGATATGTTTTGTACAAAAGTTGAAACAGCTGAGAAAGCAGCGCAATTATATGGCCAAGATAATATTGATTACATTAGTACTCATTCTTGTAATAGTATAAAAAAAGGAAATACTACGACAAATGTTTCATCATGCGATATAGTAACTATTAAAGCGTTATTGAGGAAAGGCTATTTAAAGAAAGAAGAAGGTTCAAATAAAGGAGTCAAAGATGATTTCTTAGATCCACGTGGAGCAACAATGGCTGATGAAAAATTATTGGTATATATTGTTAATAAACGAGTTTATGCTAAATATATGTTTAAAGATGATAAAGATTTAAAATTATGTGATGGAACATATAAAAAATAATAATTTGTAAAATATCATTATTATGTTACAATAAAGGGCGATTGGAGGGATAGTATGAAAAAAACAGTCTGTTTAATAGGAAGACCTAATGTAGGTAAAAGTACTATTTTTAATAAACTTATTAGAGAAAATAAATCAATAATTATGGATACTCCAGGAGTTACTAGAGATCGTATATATGGTAATGTTAATTATGATAATTATTCTTTTTTACTTATAGATACAGGTGGTATTGATTTAGGAGAAGAAAACTTTAATAAAGATATCAAAGTTCAAGCAGAGATAGCTATTGCTGAATCTGATGTAATCTTATTCGTAGTTGATGGAAGAGAAGATTTAACTAGTAATGATTTATTAGTTAGAGATATGTTACTTAAGACTTCTAAAAAAGTTATTGTTGTTTTAAATAAACTTGATAATGTAAAAATGCAAGAAGAGAGAATTTATTATTATTATGAATTAGGATTTGAACATATTTTCCCTGTTTCTGCCTTACACAATTTAGGCTTTGGAGAATTATTAGATGAAGTTGTTAAAGATTTTAATGATACGATGCCGCTAATGGATGATGCATTAAGATTTTGTATTATAGGAAGACCTAATGTAGGAAAAAGTAGTTTAATTAATGCCTTGCTTAATGAAGAACGTGTTTTAGTTTCTGATGTTGCAGGAACAACACGTGATGCAGTTGATACAAGATTTAGATATGACGGAAATGAATATGTAGTTGTGGATACGGCGGGAATGCGTAAGAAGGGGCGTATTTTTGAATCAATTGAAAAATATAGTTTAATTCGTAGTTTAAGAGCAATATCAGAGAGTGATGTATGTGTTTTAGTAATTGATGCTAATACAGGAATTATTGAACATGATAAACATATTGCTAGCTACGCTTTAGAAGCTGGTAAGGGAATTGTTTTAGTTGTTAATAAATGGGATACTATTGAAAATAAAGATCAAGCTATTAAACAATGGAAAGTATTATTGGAAAATGAATTTCAGTTTATGCCATGGGTCAAAGTAGTTTTTCTATCAGCTAAGACAAAGAAACGTTTACATACATTAATGCCAGAAGTAATAAATGCTTATAATAATAATCGTCGAGAAGTTAAAACATCAATGCTAAATAATATAATTGTCGATGCTGTTAAAATGCATGAACCTCCTGGGTATAAAGGTAAAAAGCTAAAAATATATTTTAGTAGTCAAACTGGAGTGTGTCCTCCTAAATTTACTTTTAGATGTAATAATAAAGGATTAGTACATTTTAGTTATGAAAGATATTTAGAAAATCAAATTAGAGCAAATTTTGATTTTACAGGAACACCAATGGTATTACAATTTAAAAATCGTGGTAGTAAAGACGATACCGATGAAGAGTAATCGTCTTTTTTTATTTCTTGATTAGTAAATATTGACTTTTTTATTTAATGGGGGTAATATTTATTTAATTCAGTGATGAAGAACAAGATTATTAAAATACTTATTATAGAGAATTCATGGTAGGTGGAAATGAATATAAGCTTTAGTAATTACTATCTTCTGAGAGGTTTAATAAAACCCGGTTAGAAGCCGTTATCTAAATCAAGTAAAATAAAGGATGGTACCGCATTATTTGCTCCTTGGCAAATGATGCTTTTTTTATTTTGGTGAGGTGAAAAAATGGATTTAGAACAACAAATAAAAAAAGTCAGAAATGAACTTTTTGCTGCTGAACTTTCTTTAAAGTGTACAGCTCGTGATGATATGACACGTCAATCTAAAATAGAACGAATTGATACCTTGAAGAAAAAGTTGAAATTGCTTATGTTAGAACAAAAAAAAGCCGAAAAAAACGAAGAACAAGAATTAGGTGGAAAAGGAAGGTAATGTAAAATGGTAAATTTTAAAGAAGATGAAAAATTAAGTATTTTAAATCATAGTTGTGCTCATTTACTTGCTCAAGCAGTAAAGCATTTATATCCAAATGCTAAATTTTGGGTAGGTCCAGTTGTTGAAGAAGGATTTTACTATGATATTGATTTGGGAGATCAAGTTATTAATGATGAAGATTTAACAAAAATCGAAAAAGAAATGAAAAAATGTTCTAAGTCTGCTAAAAATATTATACGTAAAGAAATTACAAAAGCTGAAGCTTTAGAAATGTTTAAAGATGATGAATATAAGATTGATTTAATATCAAGAATGGATGATGAAAATCAAGTTATTTCTTGTTATCAACAAGGTGATTTTACTGATCTTTGTCGTGGACCTCATATGGCTAATACGAAGGAAATTAAATATTTTAAATTAACTAAATTTAGTGGTGCTTATTGGAAAGGTGACGCTAATAACAAAATGTTACAAAGAATTTATGGTGTTTGTTTTCCAACTCAAGAAGAACTTGATGCTTATTTAAAAGAAGTAGAAGAACAAAAACAAAGAGATCATCGTAAGATAGGGAAAGACTTAGAAATATTTATGGTTTCTGATTTAGTAGGTAAAGGTATGCCTATGTATTTACCAAATGGTTATTTTATATGGGAACAATTAGAAAACTATATTAAGGGTAAAGAAAAAGAATTAGGTTATTTACATGTATTAACACCACCTCTTGGTAATGTAGAACTTTATAAAACTTCAGGACACTGGGATCATTATAAAGAAAATATGTTTCCAATGATGGAAGTAGAAGGCGAACAATTTGTTTTAAGACCAATGAATTGTCCTCATCATATGGTTATTTATTCAAATGGTGTTCATTCTTATCGTGACTTACCAATTAGAATAGGAGAAATTGCTAGAGATTGTCGTTTTGAAACGAGTGGTTCTTTAAAAGGAATAGAAAGAGTTAGAACATTCTGTCAAAATGATGCTCATTTGTTTGTAACTCCAGAACAAATCGAAGATGAAATATCATCAGTAGTAAATTTGATTTTAGATGTTTATAAACAACTTGATATTAAGCATTTTAGATTTGAGTTATCTTTGAGAGATCCAGAAGATAAGGTTAAATATTATCCTGATGATGAAATGTGGAATAATGCGGAAAATAAATTGCGTGAAGTTTTAACTGATTTAGGTTATGATTTTGTTGAAAAAATTGGTGAAGCAGCTTTTTATGGTCCTAAACTTGATGTTCAAGTAAAGCCAGCTGTTGGTCCAGAATATACATTATCTACTTGTCAATTAGATTTTTGTTTACCAATGCGTTTTGATTTAGGGTATATTGATAAAGATGGTAGTAAAAAAACACCAGTCGTTATTCATAGAGCTATTCTTGGTAGTATTGATCGTTTTATGGCTTTCTACTTAGAAGAAACAAAAGGCTATTTACCAGCTTGGTTAGCACCTAAACAAGTATGTGTTTTACCAGTTAATAATGAATATCATTTAGATTATGCTAAAAATGTTACTGAACAATTAGAAAAAGCTGGTTTTAGAGTTAATCTTGATAGTAGAAATGAAAAATTAGGATATAAACTTAGAGAAGCAGTTGTTAAAAAAATACCTTATATGCTTATCTTAGGTCAAAAAGAAGTGGATGATCAAAAGATTTCTTATCGTCGTGCTGGTAGTGAAGAGACAACTACTGTAACAATTGATGAATTTATTAAATTATTAAATGAAGATGTTGTAAATAAAACAAGATATGATGTCTAACAAAAGGAAGTCATGAAAAGATGACTTCCTTTTATATTGTATTTAGTAGTTTTTTAGGTTATAATTTTAATTAGAATATGGGAGTGTGGCAAGATGAAAGTAATGTTGATGGATACTAAAAAATTAGTTAATTTAGTGCTTCCAACTGAAGTCTTTGGAAACTACTGGGTACAAAATGCTGAAAGAGAAAACTTAGTTAGTATAGAAGCAAATGAGGGTAACTGGGTTATAAAAAGTAATAGTGATGTTAAAGTATTTCGTGGAGGGACTGTTTTAACTGATGCAGTCTTAGAAAATGAAAAATTCTATACTTTAAAAAATGTTTTAGAAAATAAAAGTTATGTTTTGTATATTTGTCCAGTTTATGATACCGAAGCAATTCAACTTAACATATCTTTAAATGACTCTTCGTCTTGGTACATTGGTAATAATACAGCGCAAGATTATACAGCTTGTTTTAATAATATTATTTCTTATGAACAACAAGGTTTTGCTCGAAATCAATTGAAATTAAATTATAATAGTGGAACTTATACAATTTATAATTTAAATCCACAAATTCCTATGTATATTAATGGTGTTGTAACAGAAGCTGAAGAATTAAAATATGGTGATACTATTTTTATATTAGGATTTAAATTATCAATTGTTGCCGATATCTTTTATATGAATAATCCTAATAAGTTAGTTAAATATGATGCTAAATCATTTATAAATCGTAGTTTACCAAAGTTAAATTATGATAAAATTCCAACCGAGCCAGATATAGTCATTGACATGTATAAGAAGGAAGATTATTTCTTAAAGCCACCTCGTTTTGATGAAAGATTAGAAGATAAGACTTTAAAAATAGATTCGCCACCAGCAGCCCAAAATCAAGAAGATATGCCAGCTATTTTAACAATGGGCTCAATGTTGATGATGGGAATGAGTTCCATGATTACAGGTTTTGTAACTTTTGCTAATGTTTTAAATGGGACAACGACTTTGGCAGAGTCATGGACTTCTTTATTAACAGCTGCTGCTATGCTTACATGTATGCTAATTTTACCATCAATTACTAGAATGTATAATAAGCATCGTAAGAAAGTTTACGAAAGAAAAAGACAAGCTACATATAGTGCTTATATTGATCGTAAAAGAGAAGAGTTTTTAATTGAAATGAAAAGAGAACAACAACTTTTAGTTGATAAATATATTCCTCTAAAAGATGTTGGAGATATTATTTTATATAAAAAACGTAATTTATGGGAAAAAAATATGGATGATTATGATTTCCTTTCTTTACGTTTAGGTATTGGAGCTATTCCACCATTTTTTAAAGTAAATTATCCAGATGAACATTTTTCGATGGATGGTGAAGATAATTTGATGGGGTATTTGCGAGAGTTAGAACAACAAACTAAAATGTTAGAAAATGTTCCAGTAAGTTATTCTTTTGCGGAAAAATATGTTACAGCTATTATAGGGCAACGTCATGTAACTAATCCATTTTTACGAGGATTAATTTTACAGATGTTTGCTTATCATGGATATGATGCTTTAAAAATATGTGTTTTTACTAATAATGAAAATTTAAGATTTTGGAATGAAATAATTGATACTCCTTATATTTGGAATGCTGAAAAAACAGTAAGATTCTTTGGAACAAATGGTGATGATATAGGCCAAATAAATGCATATTTTGAAGAAGCACTTGCAACTTTAAAGGCTGATGATCAATCACGTAGTTATGCTTCAGCTAATAATAAACAAGAAATAAAATTACCAACTAGATATGTGATAATTACTGATGATATAGATTCAATACGTAATTTAAGTATTATTAGAAGTGTTATGGAATCTCAACAATATATGGGAATTAGTTTAATTATTTGTACAGAGAGATTAAATTCTTTACCAAATGAAGTAGAACACTTTATAAGTGTTGATGAACATAGTGGTGGAGTATTTGAAAGAGTTTTAATTGATAATAAAAAAATCAACTTTGTTCCAGATTTTATGTTTGGTTCTTTAGAAAAATATGCTTATGTTATATCTAACATTCCGATTGCTTTAAATGGTGGTAAGTTTGTTTTACCAACTACTTATTCTTTTTTGGAAATGTACAATGTTTCTAATGTTAATCAATTGAATGTTATTAGTAAGTGGAAAGATAATAATCCAATTAATACGTTATCTGCTCCGGTAGGAATTAATGAATATGGAGAATTATTCAAGTTAGATTTACATGAAAAAGCTCATGGTCCACATGGCTTGATAGCAGGTATGACTGGTTCAGGTAAATCAGAATTTATTATTACGTTTATCTTAAGTATGGCTATTAATTATCATCCTTATGAAGTCCAATTTGTTTTAATTGACTATAAAGGTGGAGGTCTAGCTGGGGCTTTTGAAAACAGAGAAACAGGTTTGAAATTGCCACACTTGGCAGGTACAATTACAAACCTTGATGTTAATGAAATAAATCGTAGTTTAGCATCATTACAAAGTGAATTAAAACGTCGTCAAGCAGAGTTTAATAAAGCTCGTGATGCAGTGGGAGAGTCAACAATTGATATTTATAAATATCAAAGACTTTATCGAAATGGTCAAGTTAAAAAACCAATTTCTCATTTATTTATAATAAGTGATGAATTTGCCGAGTTGAAAGCTCAACAACCTGATTTTATGAATGAACTTATTTCAACAGCACGTATAGGTCGTTCATTAGGTGTTCACTTGATTCTTGCTACACAAAAACCTAGTGGTGTTGTTAATGATCAAATTTGGTCAAACTCAAAATTTAAAGTATGTTTAAAAGTACAAGATAGATCAGATAGTCAAGAAATGATTAAAAGACCAGATGCTGCTTCAATTAAAGAAACAGGACGTTTCTTCTTGCAAGTTGGTTATGATGAATACTTTGCTTTAGGTCAATCAGCATGGACTGGTTCACCATATTATGAATCTGATGTAAGAAAAAAACGTGTTGATAACTCTATCCAGTTTATAAATGCTATTGGTGCTCCCATAAAAATAGTAGATGATGGCAAGAATAATTCGATTGGGGTATTAAAAGGTGAAGAATTACCAAATGTTATGAAATACTTAGTTGAAATGGCTAAAAAAGAGAATATTCATGTAAAGCAATTGTGGTTAAATGCTTTACCAGCTGTTATATATGTTGATGGCTTAAAGGAAAAATATGAATATAAGAAAATTGATTGTAATATTGAACCAGTAATAGGTGAATATGATGCACCAGATTTACAAAAACAAGGTTTACTTACAATGCCTATTACAACTGGTGGTAACTGGATTATATATGGTATGGCTGATAGTGGTAAAGAAGAGTTAGTAAATTCAATTGTTTATTCTTGTATTACTACTTATTCACCTGAAGAACTAAATATGTACCTACTTGATTTTGGAGCTGAAACTTTAAAACTTTATCGTAAAGCTCCACAAGTTGGAGATGTAGTATTACAAAATGATACTGATAAAGTAATGAATTTATGGAAGATTATTACTGAAACAGTTGTAAAGAGAAAAAAAATGTTTGCTGATTATGGTGGAGATTATATATCTTATTCTAAAGCAACAGGTAAAGTTGTACCAAATGTAGTAGTTATAATAAACGGTTTTGAATTATATAATGAAAACTATGGTGATGCAACATTTGATACACTAATTACAATTACCAGAGATTGTCAGAAATATGGCGTATACTTTATTATTACATCAACGACTTCTAATGGTATAAGATCAAGATTATCACAATATTTACCAAATCATTTAGTATTACAAATGAATGATAAATATGACTATTCATCATTATTATCTAGAACAAAGCTAGAACCAGCTAATATATCTGGACGTGGTTTAGTAAAACTAGATGAAATATATGAATTCCAGTCTGCTGTACCAACAGATAAAGAAACCCTAAATACATTTGTTATGGATAAAATAAAAGAATTAAATGATAAATATAAAATATCTGCACCTAAAATACCAGTGTTACCAGAAGTTGTTACAGTATCTGAATGTAGTGCTAGTATTCTAAAACTTGATGCAGTACCTGTTGGTATCGAAAAAGAATCACTTAATATTAGAAATGTTGATGTATCTAAATACTTTGGTCATGTTATAACAGGTATGGAATTTGGAGATATTCAAACATTTGGTGGTTTATTTGTAAAAGAAATATCTAATATCTTAAATAAACAATGTTATGTTTTTGATATGGAAAAGGTATATAAAGATTATGCTCCTTATGTATCATACTTTGATAATAATATTCTAAGTTGTTTTAAACAATTTGGTAAATTTGTCTTTGATATGTATGAAAAATATAAAGATTCTGGATTTGATATGGATTCTTTGAAATCATATGGAGAATATGTATGTGTAATTGTTGGAATTGATAAGTTTAAAAATATGTTAGGTTCTGAATTCGATGGAGCCTTTGGGGGACTTGTTTCAATGATTAAGACAATGCCTAAAGTACACTTTATTTTCATAGATACTGTTGATAATTTGAAAAAATGTGAATTTGATGCTTGGTATAAAGATGCAATATCTAGTACAAGATGTATGTGGCTTGGAAATGGTATATCAACACAATATACATTTAAATCAACATTATCTTCAAGAGTTTTATCAGCTAAAATTGATAAAAACTTCGGCTATTTCATTGATGGAAATACAACTGTCTTAGTTAAATACATTTCTGAAATGGGTGAAGAAGAAGACTATGAAAGACTATAAAAAAGAGTAAAAAAAATACTCTTTTTTTTTATATTCATTGACATGAAAATCAAATTAAGGTATCATTGATAGTATAAGAGTGTAGTGAATAGTTCTAGGGGAATTTGGTAGCAGAAATGGTAAACTACTCAATATGTTCTTAAATCTACAAATGATATGGAGGTTTTATTATGAATAATAATAAAGTCTGTGTAGATTTGATTGTTCCTAGCATTGAGGAAAGATATAATATATTTATTCCTATTAATAAGAAGACTATTGAAATTATATTCTTATTAAATAAAGCAATTAATGATATGAGTAATGGGGCTTTTCCTATGAGTGATGCTTTATCATTAATAAATGCTGATAATGGTACAATTTATGATACTGATAAGACCGTATTGGAAAATGGTATATTAAATGGTACTAAGTTAATACTTATTTAAGGAGGTGAAATAGATATGGCTACAACTGATAATTTTAATTATGATTCTGGCATGATGGCTGATTCTATTAGTAGTTTACAAGCTAGTAAAGAGAAAGCTGATGCAGCTGCAGAAACTATGAGAGACGCTTTTTTACATAATTTATTAGAAGAAGGTATTCAAGGTGATACAGCTAATGTTTTGGCTGATACTTTTGTAAAAGAAATAGTTGAACCTTTAACTGGATATTCTGAATCTTCTGCTGAGTTCATTAAAACAAATGAACAAGTTAATCAATTAGGAGAAGAAAATAGTGAAAATACGAAAAAAATAGCTTCTTAAAAGTCACATAGAAAGGAAATGATTATATGGCACAAGAAAGATTTGACGAAGCTGCTGTAGCAGTAGCTTTGAAAAAAACAATGGAAGAAAATCAAAGTATATTAGAAGCATTTAAAGCTGACAATAGCAATGTTGATCAAAATTTGAGTGCTACTTCTACTACTGGTATGGGTGGACAAGTAGGTGATGCTGCAAATAATACATTCCAAAATGTAAATGCAGTTAGTTTTCAAAATCAACAAATGCTATTTAAAAATTTTAATGATAGAGTAAATGAAATTAATAAAGCTAATGTTAATATGGCCGATACTGCAAAGGACTTCTATAAAAATACTCCTGTTGCATAAAACTATGGAATGTACTGTACTGTACGATGTGTACAGTACATTATAAATAAAAGAAAACATTTCTTTTATTTATAATGTACTGTGATAAGTAAAGGATGATTGATATATATGGATTTTGGTGCTAATTCTGAACTTCTACAAGAAGTTGCTGACAAAATAAATGATGCTGCTGATACCATTGAATCTCTTGCAACTGATATAACAAATGGTATAAAGGGGCTTGGAGAATATTGGGAAGGAGAAAGTTATACTGCTTTTTCTGCTAAATGTGAAGAATATGCTCCAGCTATGGATGCTTTGGTTAATGTTTTAAGGGCATGTAGTAAAATTTGTTCTGAACAAGTTCTTGCTGGTGATTATTCTGTTGATAATCTTGTAAGTGATGTAAAAGAAGAATTGTCTATGTGATTAAAATGAAAAGGTGATGAAAATGGCAGAACGTTTTGATGTTGAAAATGTAAAAAGTAAGATGGCTGAAATTGAAGCTGTTTTTGAACAATTTGCTAATACTTTAAAGCAATTGAATGATTATGTAGAAACAAGTATTAATGTTTCACCTGATTCAGCTGTTTATGGTGATGTTGGTGGAAGAACTTTACAAATTTGGGATAGCAATGCTTCTACTTTTGGGGACTTTCATGCTAATTTTGAAAGTTGGGCTCAAGTAATTTCTTTAATTTCTGCAAGTAATCAAGAATTTACAAATGCAGCAGTTATGGCTTATAAGGATACAGCTGGTACATTGGATGGAATTGAAGGAGCACGTGAATATATTTCTAATAACTATAAGAAAACAAGTGCAAGTGCTTTTTCTGATTTGTCTGAAGACAGTCAAAGAGTTTTATTGAATGCTTCATTAGAAAAAAATGGTGTTACTTCTTCTAAAAATGAAGATGGTGTTACAGAATTTAAAGATGCTAAAGGAAATGTAATAGCAACATATAAAGATGGTGTATATTATGATGCTGATGGCAAAAAGATTGGTAATGTAGAAGAATATAAAAAATGGATTGAAAAAAAATATACTTCTAGTTCAGATGAAAAAGTTATAGAGTTACCTGTTAAAGCTGAATTTTCTTCATTAGCTGATGCTAAAAAAATGGATGGAGTAGAGACTTCTGAACTTGAAAATGGTTGTACTAGTGCTAAATGGGAAAAAGATGGATATAAATACGAGGCTATTTATGATAGCGATGGAAATTTAGTTGGTTATAAGAAATATTATGCAGATGCTCCAGAGCATTCTACTAGCTATTATGGTCCTAATGGTGAAACTAAGTCTGAGAGTGAATTTACTCAAATGGTACGTTCTGCTCAATCAACTTCTGACTCTAGTACAGGTTTAGCTGATGGTGATACTTTAAAAGGCTTAAAACCTGATGAAACTTTATCAAATGATACAAAAAATGTTTATACGTATTATGACAAAGATGGTAATATGCATGTTGTTGTTACTGATAAAAAAGGCAATATTGTTGGTCAAGCTATTACAGATGCAAGTAATAAGACAGTTTTTTATGATAGTAATGGAGAAAAATGTGCTAGTTACTCTGATTATAAAGACCAACTAGATAAAGGTTTAGGCAGTTCGCAAAGTACAGAGACTCAAGAGACTGCTAATACCGATATCCCTTCTGATTATTTGACAGCGTCTAAAAACGGATCTGTATCTAGTTTAGATAATCATGTTAAGTCTGTGTCTTGGAAAGAAGATGGTATGAATTACATTGCTTATTATGATGAAAATAATAATTTAATTGGGTATAAAAAGTATGATTCGATAAATCCATCTCTACCTTCTACTTATTATAATTCTAAAGGTGATGTTGTAACTGAATCTGTCTTTACTAAGGATGTTCAGTCTAAGCAAAGTATTACTAATAATACCAATACTATTGGGAATAAATCTGACATTCCAGCAAATGCGAATAGGGATCTTTCGAGAAGTGATAGAGATGTTTATACGTATTATGATAAAGATGGAAGTCGTCATGTTGTAGTAACAAGTAAATCTGGTGAAATTATTGGTCAATCAATAATTGATGTAAATGGAAAACAATCATTGTATGATGTTTCTGGTAAAAAATATGATAATTATGCTGATTATACGAAGCAAATGAATGAAAAATTAGGAAATAGTGTTGATACATCGTCTGCAAAAAAAAAAGTAACGGATCCTGTTAATTTGACATCTGGGGATCATGTTAATATTGCTAATAAAGAAGTATCTTATTATGGTTCACTCCAACAAAATGATGGTTCCACACTTGATTTATTTTATGATAAGGATGGAGTTTATTATCAAAATGATGGTAAATTGACTGCTTTAACTGATAGTTTTGGAAATAACGTTACTAATGTTAATGATTTTGTTGCAGAACAAAAAAATGGCTATTTGGCCTATGCTGGGAATACAGTAATAAGTGAAAATGAAGTTAGTTCATCTGTTCAATATAATGATGCATCTGTAGCTCCTGAAGTTACCGGTACACGTGATAATATTCTTTTAAATACAAATTCTAGTGTTCCAACTGCTACTTATGAGATGAAAGATTCATTGGCGAATGCTAAAACAGGAGAAAATGTAAATGGGTGTGACGTTGTAGTTGCAAGTAATATGAGCGATTTTAAAGAATATTCTAATGAAACGTGTGTTATTATTCCAAAAGGTACTCATGTAGAGTGGGATAAAGATCGTTGGCATAATGGACATGATTTCCCTGAGGATAAGAATACATATCTTTATTATGATAAAGATTCTAAAGGTTATAGAATTGGTGATGAATACGGAAATATTGATGATGGAACACTTTATACTTTAGATGGTTTTAATTTAACTGCTGGGGAATTTGAACCAGCTAACAAGGAGTGATAATTATGGCAATGGATTATTCAAAAGCTGATACAGCTGCAGAAAAATTACAAACAGTTTCTGATACGGATATAGCTAGTATTATTTCTAAATTAAATGGAGAGTTATTAGATGTTGATGGTGAAAATTTTTCGAAATTAGTTACAAAATTGGAAGCTCTAAAAAACAATCTTAGTACTTATTCTAATGACATCAAAACAGTTGAGAATAATATGAGGGAAAAAGAAGAAACAGCTGCGAGTGGAGGTAATTAGTATGGGATATATTAAAGCAAGTAAAGAGGGTCTATCTTCATTACAAAGTGACTTATCAACGTTGGTTAGTTCTTTAGACAAAATCAAAGGAGATCTTGATAGTTTTTCACAGGAAGCGTCAAGTTATGCCGAAACATGGTATGAGTTATATCATACTCAAGCCTGTAATAAATACAAATCCGGTCATTCACCTTGTGAAGATGAGTATCGTGCTGGGCGTGCCGTTAAATCTTCTCCTAGATATAATGACGATGATATTGATAAGAAGAATCCTATTTATGATTATGATTGGAAAAGTGATAGCGATGATTCTTGGAATAGTGTTGTAAGAAATAAGTTATCTGGATTAGTAAGTGACTTCAAAAGTGAAGCAGAAAAAACTACTGATTTTTATGATAAAGAAAACATAGTTTCTACTATTAGTGAAAAGATTCAAAAGATTATATCTTGTATTGAAAAATTCGAAGGTAAGAATATTTCTTTGTCAGAAGCTCTTGAAGATATGAAAGATAAAGGATATGATGTTACTACTGAGACAATCGAAATAGATGGTGAAAAAGTTGAAGTTGAAGTATATAAATTTACTGATAGTGATGGTAATGAATATACTGTTTCTGAAATGGTAAATGCTTATTATACTTATATAGGTACTGTTGGAAATGGTGCTGTAGCTCTTGCTTCATCTGGTAACTTTGTTGATTCGAATGGAAATATTATTGATGATAGTTTTTCTTCTGCCCTTAATAATGGAGTTAGTAATATAGGAGCAACCGTGGGTGGTTATTTAAAGAATGGTTTTTTCTCTGTAGTGAGTAATTCACATTTAGAGTCAATGTATGGAGATCTTGTAGGCGGTGATTATGGAAAAACTGCTGATGATTATTATAGTTTAATAAATACTCTTTCTGATAATGACGATACTTATGAGACTTATTTGAATAAGAAAACAAATGCTGATAGATCTGGTTTTATGGAACTTTCAGGTTTAGTTTTTGGTATGGGTGCGTATAAATTAGCAGATTATAAAGCTAGTGAAAGTGGATCTTCTAATGAAGTTGTTGATCCTTTTGATGGTAGTGATAATGGTGGCCGAAATGGTTCTAATAACGGTGGAAGCTCTTCTGGAGGAGGAAATTCCGGAGGTAGTGGAAATTATTCTGGTGGAGGTTCTGGAAGTAGTGGAGGCTCTAGTGGCGGAAGCTCTGGTGGCGGAACATCCGGTGGAGGAAGCTCTAACAATAACAATAATTCCAACACTGATTCTGATAAAGAAAAAGAAAAAGAGAAAGAAAAAGATCCTACAAAAGATAAGGATAAAGATCCTACAAAAGATAAGGATAAAGATCCTACTAAGAATGCTGAACCACCTGTTGAAGTTACAAAACAAGAAGAACGTGGTAATTTACCAGAAAAGGTTGAAACTGACCTAGGAACTAAGGATTATGATGAACTAGCTCGTGAACAATTTGAAGCACAAGGCGATGCTAAGATAGCAGAAAATCGTGCTAAAATAACTGAGGAAGCTAATAAGTTATTTGAAGCTGAAGATAAAACTGAGTTAATAAATAAATTAAAAGAATATGGTTATACAGAAATAGATATTAATGATATAATTCAAGATCGAAACTTAGTAACTAGTGCATTAATAGAAGGAGATCAAAGACAACAACTTGCTACTATGGCTAATAATTTAGCTAAGGCAGATGGTGTTAAAGATTTTGATACGGCATATGATGAGGGACAATGTTGTCATGGATTCTATGACGGATCTAGTGAAGCATTATTATCTAATGCTAGTGCTGATCCTACAGTTGCAACTGCTAAAACAGCTCTTACTGATGCAACTACTAAATATACAGAGTCTGTTAAGACAGCTCAAGAATCAATTACAAAAGTTAATGAAGCTCAAAAGACTGTTGAAACAACTAAAGCAGAAATTGTTAAGAGTGTTGCGAGTGATACAAAGAATTGGTCTACTACACAACAAACTAAATATAGTACAGAACTAAAAACTGCACAGGATGCATTTATTAAGAAAAATGGTGATGCAACTAAGTGGGATGCAACTAAAGTTAATGAATATCAAAAGATTGAAACAAACTTGAAAAATAAGTATGTTTCTGAAATTCAAAAAGATTCTTCTAAATGGTCTAATGATCAAATAGAAAAATATAATAAGTCTGTTGAAAATTATAATACAGCATTAAAAGATGCTAATACTAAGTATGAAGCTTCACAAACAGCAAAAACTTCATATGAAACTAGTAAAGCAAATTATGAAAAAGCTAGAGAAACATATTTGAAGAATGTTCAAAATGCTAATAAGAAAGATACTTATAATTCTAGTGTTAATACTGATACTTCATTACCAAGCAATGGTGTTCAAGATCCAACTACTAATACTGGTAGTACTTCTGCTAATACTGTTGGAATAAGTGATGACCAATTATTAAATGGAGTTAATAGTAACGGCAATGGTGCTAGTTTAGGATAAAAAGGTTAGGAGGAATAGTATGAGAGAAAAATATTTACCTATAGGAACTGTTGTTCTTTTAAAGGGTGGTAAAAAAAGAGCTATGATTACTGGATTTTGTTCAGTAGCTCAAGAAAATCAAGAAAAGGTTTATGATTATAGTGGATGTGTATATCCTGAGGGTTATCTAAGTTCAAATCAAGTTTGCTTATTTGATCATGATCAAATAGATAAAATATATTTTCTTGGTTATGAAGATGAAGAAGAAATTATGTTTAAACAAAAACTTAATCAAATTGTAAAAGCAATTGAAGCAAATAAACAAACTGAATTTACACCTGTAAGTGACGATAGTGATTTTAGTAGTAATTCTACAACTGATAATGGTACTACTAATCCATCTGCAGTTTCTTCTGATAGTAATAGTACTATTAGACCATTTGCTGGTTTATAATACAAATTTATAAAGTAATCAGATTTCTGATTACTTTTTCTTTGGAAAAATATATGATATACTGATAAAGAATAGAGTGGTGTTTTAGATGGTTGAAGTAATTAATAAAAATAATAAAGGTTTTACTTTAGTTGAATTGTTAGCTGTAATTGCTATTATTGGAATTTTGTCTGTTGTAGCGATTGGTGTATATAGAGGAGTTAGTAATAATTCTAAACAAAAAGCTTATGAAGCAAAAATAGAACAAATAAATAATGCAGCTAGTAAATGGGCTCGTGAAAATAATATTGATAAAGCAACTATAATCTCTGTTAACAAACTAGTAGTTGAAGGATATTTAACAGCTGATGAAGTATCAGCTGATGGCTTAGCTAAGATAATAAATCCTACTGATAATAAAAATATGATTTGTAATACAGTAAAAATTTCTTATAAAAAGGGTGAAATAGTTGTTAATTATGATGAAAAAACTAAAAATTGTAATTTAGCAGAACAAGTATTAGATGATAAAAAAATAAAAGTTTTTGCAAAAGAAAAAAAGGTTAATACGTCCCCTAAGCTAAATAGTAATAATCAATTATCATGGACTAATCAACCAATTTCTTTAATTGTTTTTAGTGATGATTATAAAAATAAAACGATAAGTATTACTTATGATTTTGAAGGAAATAGTATTGAAAAGCAAGTAACTAATCATTCTTATTATGAAGATGCAGAAGATAAGTTACATTATATTTTAAATCCTGATAAATATTATAATGTATTTAATGTTGATGCAGATGTTATATATAATGGTGAAGTAACTATTACTTATAATTTAAATGATGGAACTAGTAAAAGTAAGGTTGTTAATATTCGTATTGATAAAGAAGAAGCAACAGCTTCCGTAATTGCTGATGCAGAATGGGTAACGAACAAGCAAAAAGTAATTGTTAAAGCTGATGATGGCAATGGTAGTGGGGCACGTCGTGTTTATATTGGTGTTGGTTCTTCTTATGACTCACCTGGAGTTGAACCTGTGGAATTATGTGATAAAGATGGTAAGAATTGTAAATATGAGCAAGAATTTAAAACACCTACTGTAGGTGAATTCAATATATGGACTGAAGATATGGTTGGTAATATATCAACTAATCCTAAAAATAAAATAATGATTAATAATGTTGATGAGGCAGTACCATTATGTAGTATAGAATTTGAGGGAACAAAAGGAAATGGAGATTGGTATACATCAGAAGTTGTACCAAAAGTTAAAACAAATGTTGCTGGAGTAAGTGGTATTTATTATGGAATAAAAAAAGGTAGTGCTAAAGATTATTCTAATTATGTTGGTTATGGTAATATTGGTAGTGTTTTTTTAAGTAAACAAGGAGATACTAAGGATCAAGTATATACTTGTGCAGTAAAATCACTAGCAGGTAAAGATTCTTCAAATACAGTAAATGTTAAAGTAGATACAACTAAACCTGTTGTTACAGAGGTTAGTGTTTCATCACAAAATAGTGGATATAATACTAATAATGTCTATGTTAAAGTTAAAGCTAATGATCAAATCAGTGGTCTTGATCAGTTATGCGTTCAAACAAGTAATAATGTTGGTTTATGTCAATGGCAGGACTTTATAGAAACAGTAACAAGGAATACAGGTATATCTTATGAAAATGGGGGTGATGTTAAATTTTATGTTTGGGTTAAGGATAAGGCTGGTTTAATATCAAATGTAAAAGAATCTGGTAATTATAAGGTCTATAAGAGTTGTAGTGTTAATTCTAATATAATTGATAATGGAGGTTCTACATGTGGTAATGATTATGGAGCATGTACAAACATCTGTGAAGGAAAACAATATGCTACAAAATATCAAGGTAAGAAAGATAAGTATACTGGGACAGCTTGCGCAACATTAACAGAAAGTAGTAGTAATTCTTGTTCTAGAGATTGTGGAGGTTTTACATATGTTGATGGTACAACCTGTTCAAATGTTTGTGGAGGAACATATAATAGATTAGCTTATTCAACAATAGATAGTTCAGTAAGGTGTGAAACTAAAGATTTGACTTCTGGTGGAGCAGCCTGTGGAGGTATTACTTATGTTGATGGAGGAACATGCTCTAATGCCTGTGGAGGAACATATAATAGGTTAGCCTATTCGACAATAGATAGTTCAGTAAGATGTGAAAGTAGTGATGTTACAACTGGTGGAGCAGCTTGTGGAGGATTTAATAAGGTCTGTACAAAAAAATGGTCTAAATGTACATTAAAAAAAGGAGCAACAGTTAAAACAAAGGTAAGAACAACCACGTGTAAATATCCTAGTAATGATGGAACTGTTAAAGCCTGCTATGACAAAAAAGTTACAAAAAAAACAATAACTTGTAAAAAGCCTTGTAGCGATTCTGATGCTTCAGGTTGTGAAAAATTATATATTTGTAATGATACAGTTTGGCTACATAAAGCCAATTCATATAATCTTGATATATATAATGATATTTATTTAGAATATGGAACAGAGATTAAGTATCTTGAAAAAGCAGATAATTCAATGTTAAAAGTTTACTATGATACAGGTGATGATGAAGAACCAAATACTATTTGGTATATTAGAGATACTTGTTTGGCTCCAGAAGGTAAAAGTTGTGGAGAAGATGTTTGTCCAACAATGAGAGATTAGTAGGTGATAAAATGAAAAAGATAATATATACTTTAATATTATTTATTAGTTTTTTTACAATAACATATGCTTATACAGAAATTGATTTAGATGATTTTGATATTCTTATGACTGAACTTGGATATGAAACATCCAATATTAATAATGGAATGATGGCTTCATCTAAAAGTGAACCTTTGTATATTGAATCATATGAATATAATAGTTATGAAAAAGTTGATGATGCTATTAATAAATTGAAAAAATTAAGTGATGTATCTGATTTGAGCTTAAAAGAACATAATGTTATAACAAGTTATAATGTTGATAATACTCAGAAAGATAATTATAGTTTTATTAAATTTGATTATATTGAAGAAGGTTTATCTTTTTATAAATATTATTATATTTTTAGAATAAATAAATCTCTTATTGTTGGGTGTGGAAGTTTTGATAAAAAAGATAAAATAGATACAATTGTTGAAAAACTTATAAGTGATAAAGTTACGGATGATATTAATAATATATATGATTGGCAAGGTGAAGAAGAAGATACTCAGTTGCCTCAAAATTATGTTGATAAGAAAGAAAATAAGAAAAAATATTTGTTAATAGTGTTGATTTTATTATTTGTTTTAATATTAGTTATCGGTGTTATTTTTTTGATAGTGAAGAGAAATAAGGTAAAAAAGAATGACGTACTTTAAAGTTTGAAAGGGACAAAAGTTATTATATGAGCTTTTGTCTTTTTTATTGGTCTAATCTTTTGGAGACTAGTATAACGTTAGCCGTTGTGCAAAAGATGGGTATATCAAATGTCGAACTTTATATTATTAGGTACTATAGTAAATAAAAACTTATTAATATTATTAAATATCTTGCAAAGTTGCAAGATATTTTTTATAATTAAGATGACTTTTTACTTTAGGAACATATGTTAAATAAGCTACTATTTTATAGTAGTATTTTGTAATGGAAAGTAGGTGTAGTATGGCTTTAACAGGGAGAGATTTAGAACTTGAAAGAAGAAGACTTAAGGAAGTTTTAAAATTATTAGATGATAAAATTGCTAGAATGGGTAAAGATATTTTTTTAGATGAGGAAAAATTACAAGATTTTCGTCGTTATACTTGGGAAAATAAAAAAAGTATGGATGCTCAGGAACTTAGTCAAGCCAATGTCGAAAATGATATGGAAACTAATAATTTACTTAGAGAACGTGAGTATTTTAAGAAGCTTTATCGTATAAAAGATAATCCTTATTTTGCATCAGTTGTTTTTGAGGATGAAGATAAGAAAAGATATAGTATTTATTTAGGTCTAACTTATTTAAAGGATGAAGATTATGGAAACATAATTTATGATTGGCGTAGCCCGATTTGTAGCATTTTTTATGATTACGAAGTTGGTAAGTGTGCATATGCGGCACCAGCTGGAATAATCAGTGGTGAATTATTAAGAAAAAGGCAATATAAGATTGAAAATCGTAAGTTACTTAGTGCTTTTGACAATTCAATAAGTATTGATGACGAATTGTTACAAGAAGTATTAGCTAGTGATAGTAATGAAAAGATGAAAAATATTGTTAATACAATTCAACAAGAACAAAATAATGTTATAAGAAATGTTAGAGATAAAACTCTGATTGTATCTGGAATCGCTGGTTCAGGTAAGACGAGTGTAGCTTTACATCGAATCGCTTTCTTATTATATAAAATTAAAAATTTAACAAGTAATGATATATTAATTTTTTCACCTAATCAAATTTTTACAGAATATATATCTAATGTTTTACCAGAATTGGGAGAAGATAATACATTACAAACAACTTTTAATGATTATTTAAGTAGTAGTATTAGTGAATTTAGTGAAGTTGAACCATTTATGGAATTTATTGGTAAATATTATTTAGGAGAAATAAGTAACTTTGATTTAATTACTTATAAACAAAGTGATGAAATAATAAAAGATATTGAATTATATGTTGAAGATTATATTAAAAAAGCTAAAATGATAAATGATTTTACGGAGAATAAAATTTATGATGTTTTTAAAGAAGATATAAATGATTTATTACATAACAGATATAGTACTTTGCCTTTTTTTGAGAGAGTAGATGAAATTGCAACTAAATTAAGTGAAAATAATTATAAAGGAAGTAGTAAGAAAAAATTAACATATCGTAAGTTAATTTTTGAAAATAGTAATTTTAAAAAAGATTTTAAAGATATATACTTAAATTTCTTTTGTAGTGATTTTTGTAAGATAAGAATGAATGATAAAGAGATTAGAGAATTTAATAAAAGTAAAGTAATTGGGTATGCTGATGCCTTACTATTCGTTTATATGAAATGTTTATTAGAAGGTTTTCCTTATGAAAGGGATATTAAACAAGTAGTTATTGATGAAGCTCAAGATTATAGTTATTTGCAATATTTGATTATTAGTAAGATATTTAGAAATAGTAATTTTACTATTTTGGGTGATGTTAATCAAACAATTAATCCTTATTATAAATATGAAAGTTTGAATGTTTTAGCAGATATTTTTAAACAAAGTAAATGTATTTCTTTAACAAAGACGTATCGTTCAAGTCCTGAAATCATAGAATTTACTAATAAGATATTAGGTCTTAATCATGTATGTGCAATTCGAAAAACAGAAAGTATACCCCTTATTCATCGTAAGAAAAGTAGTTATTTATTGGAAGATATTAAGTATTTAGAAGGTAAATATAAGTCAGTTGCTGTAATTACGAGGGATAGTAAGACAGCGGTTAATTTATATGAGAAGTTAAAGGATGAATTACCAATTTCTTTACTTAATAGTCAAACGGAGGAATTTAATAAAGAATTAGTTGTTTTACCGGCTTATTTGGCTAAAGGTTTGGAATTTGATAGTGTAATAGTATTTAGTGATGCTACAAGTAAATATCAACGAAATGAAAAGAATTTATTATATGTTGCTTGTACGAGGGCACAACATGAATTGATTGTCTATTCGTAATTGACAAAAATAGTGTTTAATTATATATTAATTGGCAAATGGAGGCAACGATATGGCTTTAGATAAACTTGAAAAAATGAATTTACTTAAGGTTTTACGTACTACTAAAACAACAGAATTTTATTTAGATGATATTTTGGATGTTGTAAAAAAAAGAATGGGAATTAATGAAGATATTTTTAGATTTTTAATGGAATATACAGAAGAAAAGTTAAAAAAAGCTGATATTACGTTAAATTTTTTAGAAAAATCATTAAAATTAACTGATTCATTTTTGTTATTAGCACTAGATGATCATATGCCTATTTGTGAAGAATTACTAAGTGATTTATCAAAGTTTGAGGATACATATCATCAATATATAGAAAATAACACAAAAGAAGAAACCCCAGAGTTACATGCGAGCTTTGTAAAATTTGAAGATACTATAAAAAGATTGAATAGCATTATGGAAAAGGTTATTGCTGATAATAATCTTAAAAAAGATAGTAAGGGAAAAAATAGTGATGTTGATAAAATAAAAAAAGAATTAGAAGAAAAATTACAGGAATTAGAAGTCTTGTTAAAAGATAAAGAGAAAGAATTAGGTAAAAAGGATGGAATTATTGGTGATTTAAAAGCTGATAAAGCAAAGTTAAATAATGATCTTGCTTTACTACGTGGCGAAATAAAGCAGCTTTTAAAACAAATTGAGGACTTAGGAAAATATAATACGGGAAATGAACAAGTTATTGAAAATTTAAAAAGTGAAATAAATAGTCTTTCTCAAAGAAATAATGAGTTACTTGAAAGATGTGAAAGATTACGTGGTGAAGTAAGAGCAAAAAATGATGCTTTAGTTGAAGCAACACAAGAAAATAAACGATTAGAAAATGAAGAGCGAGCACGTTTAGTACTTGAGAGAAAAATTTTGGAACTTTTATGTAGTAGAAGTATGTCTTTAGCAGAAATAACAAAGTATTTGCGAGATGAAGCTTATGTTATTAATGAAAGAGAAGTTTATAAAGTAATTCAAAAAATAAATGAAAAAGTTAATGTTACTAGTAGTTCTTTTTATATTCCGCCTCATTATGGAGTAAAGAAACCAGAAATTGTTACTAATGGTATTTTTGATTTATCTAATTTTAACATTAAACGTAGTTGTGATTTATTATTTATTTCGGATGTTCATTTTGAAAATTGTGATGAAGATGTTAAAAGGGCGTATGAGGCTGTTTATAATTATGCGATTAATAATAAGGTAAAAGTAGTTTTTAATACAGGAGATTTGTTTAATTCTTCACTAGCTTTTCAATCAGGAATTAAACCAGAAAATGTTACAAAAGCTTTGAATATTGTAAATGATTTTGGCGAAAATGTTCCTTTTGATAAAAATATTTATCAAGCAGTTTTAGGAGGAAATCATGATAAGCTATTATTGGATTTGGGTATTGATTCAATAGGTCTTTTAAGTCAAATGCGAGAGGATATAATTCCTTTGGGGTATGATCATTGTCGTCTTGACTTTGGTGGTGAAAAGGGCCGATTAGCTTTACACCATCCACAAAAACGTATTCCTGAACCGATTTGTGATACTGGTTATAATGTTTCATATTTACTTAGTTATATGAATGGTTATTATGCAAGAGAAAAGTTATCAAGAGATGATACATATATTGATTTTATTGCTCATTTCCATAAAAGTATGATGGATTTAGAGAATTCTTTAGTTGTTGTTCCTTCATTGATACATGATCGTTATTTTAATGGGGCATGGCATGTTAAGATATATTTTGATGATAAACATAATATTGATAATATGATTTTTATACCATTAGTTTTAATTCAAGATAAATTATTAGCGACTTCGGAGATACCATATCGTAAAAGTCTTAAAAAATAAAAAAGTATGAATAAAACTATTGACAAGTTAAGACTTTTACTTTATAATCTGTGTTGTTATTGAAAAGAAAGCGATGTATCCCATCCACCTGATTGTAGTGAGTTATAATAGGTAAAAAGCTTAAGTGATTATTTCTTTAGTCTTTTTGGGTGGATACTAGGTGTTCGCCCTTTTTAATTGTGTGGAGGTGCTTTACTATAGCAAAAGATAAGAATGAATTGCCAATCAATGGACAAATTAGAGTGGCAGAATTAATGGTAATTGGTCCTAATGGAGAACAGATGGGAATGAAGAACATTAAAGATGCGTTGACTCTTGCAAATTATGCAGGATTAGACCTTGTTTTAATGAGTGGAAATGCAGTACCAGCTGTCGGTAAAATTATGGATTATAATAAGTATCGTTATGAAAAACAAAAGAAACAAAAAGAAGCTTTGAAAAAACAAAGAGAAAATAATAAGGAACTTAAGGAGTATCAATTGTCTCCCGTTATAGACATTCATGATTTTAATACTCGTAAGAAAAATGCAGCAATGTATTTGGAAAAGGGACATAAAATTAAGGTATCTATAAGATTTAAAGGTAGACAAATGGCTCATCCAGAAATTGGTAAAGAGGTAATGTTACGCTTTGCTGATGAACTAAGTGAAGTTTCTACTATTGAATCTCAACCAAAGCTTGAAGGTCGTACAATGATAATGCTATTAGCACCAAAAAAATAAAATAGAAAAGGAAGTATTAATATGGCAAATAAACAAAAAACTCATAAGGCATCTAGTAAAGTTTTAAAAGCTAAAAAGAATGGTACTATTGTTTATAAGAAATCAAATGGTAACCATAAAACTGCAAAGGATTCAGCAAAAGCTGTTAGACAAAGAAGAAATAAAGGAATTTTAGATAAAGGCATGGCAGATCGTCTAAGAGACTTTATTTAACGGAAGAAGGTATTAAAAAATGACAAGAGTTAAAGGTGGAACTGTTTCTAAAAACAGAAGAAGAAAAGTATTAAAAGCAGCTAAGGGTTATTTTGGCTCAAAACATAGATTATATAAAACAGCTCAAGAGCAAACATTCCATAGTGGAGAATATGCTTACAGAGATAGAAAAGCTAACAAGAGAAACTTTAGAAAGTTATGGATTATCAGAATTAATGCTGCTTGTCGTGCTAACGATATCAGTTATTCTCAATTCATTAGTGGACTTACAAAAGCTGGTGTAGAAGTTAACAGAAAGATGTTAAGTGCTATTGCTATTGAAGATGAAAAAGCATTTGCTGAATTAGTTAAGATGAGTAAAGCTGCTTTAGCTGGTGAAACAGTTAAAACAACTACTAAGAAAGAAACAGCAAAAGAAGAAACTAAAACTACTGAAACAAAAAGCTATGATAAAATGACAGTAGCTGAATTAAAAGAAGAAGCTAAAAATAAAAAAATTGAAGGTTATACTTCAATGAAAAAAGCTGAATTAGTTGCTGCTTTGAGTAAGTAAAATATAATACATATTATTACTAAAGATTGGGTAAGACCAATCTTTTTTGTTAATATAAGTATTTAAGTGTTTACTTTTTTGTGTTCCTCTTGAAATGGTTATATAATTTTTGTATAATTTATATTAACATAATGAGGAGTGATGATATGCGTAAGATTATGGCTAGTTTGGATTTTGGTAGTGATTCAATAAAATTAGTTGTAGGGGAAATGGTTCGTAAAAAGTTAAATATATTAGCTGTCGCAGAAGCTCCTAGTAACGGAATGAAAGAAGGCGTTTTAGTAAATCCTAATGAGGTATTAACGTCAGTTAAAAGTGTTATTAAGAAATGTGAAGATGTAATTGGTTTGAAGATTCGTCAAGTTATTGTGGGAATTTCAAGTAAGAATGCTAATTTTTCAGTTGTTAATGGTAGTGTTAATATAAATAGTGAAGGAAATTTAATAACAGGGGTTGATGTTATTAGAGTACTTAGTTCAGCTATAAAAGGTCGTATTGACGATGATCGAGAGTTTATTACTTTAATGCCTACTAGTTTTACTTTAGATGATAATAGAGTCGTTAGAGATCCTAAAGGACTAACTTCAACAAAACTAGATGTAAGAGGTGTTTTAATTACTGTTTTAAAGAAAAATGTGTATCCTATTTTAGCTTGTTTAGAAAGATTGAATATTGATGTTTTAGATATATCTTTGGATACAATTGGTGATTATTATGAATTTAAATCTAAAGAAACTGCTAAGAGCGTTGGTGTTTTAGTTAACTTAGGAGCAGAAACAACGACCATTTCAATCTTTAATAAAGGTGTTTTAACAAATACGGAGGTTGTTTTGTTAGGGGGCAAAAATATTGATAATGATATAGCTTTTGTTTATAAGATTTCTTTAAGTGATGCTAAGAAATTAAAAGAGAATTTTGCTCTTGCTCATAGTCGTTTAGCTCAAGCTAGTGATGTACGATTTATTAAGAATAGTGCTTCAGAGGAAATTAAAATTAATCAGTATGAGATAAGTGAGGTTGTTAAGAGTAGGTTAGATGAAATGCTAAAATTAACTAAAAAACAAATAAATCACTTAACAAAAAAAGAAATAAGTTATATAATATTCACAGGAGGATTGACTGAAATACGTGATTTTAGGTTGGTTCTAGAAGAAATTTATGGACAAAGTTTTACACTAGGAAGAATTAGTGAAATTGGTGTTAGACATAATAAATTTAGTTCTTGTGTGGGATTAATAAAATATTATGCTGATAAAGCAAGACTTAAAGATAAAGATTTTTCGATATTTAGTATAGAAGAACAGCAACTCTTAAGTGGAGTTAATTTGGAAAATGATAATAATATGATTGGAAAGTTGTTCGGATACTTTTTTAATAGTTAGTAAGGAGGATTTGAGATGCAAGATTTGGCAAGGGATCAAATAGCTAAAATAAAAGTTATTGGTGCTGGTGGCGGCGGATGTAATGCTGTTAATCGTATGATTGAGTCCGGTGTTGGTGGTGTTGATTTTATCGTTGCAAATACAGATTTGCAAGTTTTAAATGTTAGTAAAGCTGAAACAAAGTTACAAATTGGTAAAACAATTTCAGAGGGCTTAGGTGCTGGAGGAAATCCAGAAGTTGGTCGTGAAGCAGCTTTAGAAAGTAAAAAAGAAATAGAGGAAGCTTTAGCAGGAGCTGATATGGTCTTTGTTACCTGTGGTTTAGGTGGGGGTACTGGTACTGGTGCTGCGCCGATTATTGCAGAAATTGCGCAAGATCAAGGAGCTTTAACCGTTGCTATAGTTACGAAACCTTTTAAATTTGAAGGTCGCAAACGTATGGAACAAGCTGAAGTTGGTTTGGAAGAATTAAGAAAACATGTTGATACAATTATTGTTATTCCAAATGATCGTTTAAGAGATATTATTGATCGTACAACACCAATGTTGGAAGCTTTTAAAGAAGTTGATAATGTCTTACGTCGTGGTGTTCAATCTATATCAGATTTAATTGCAGTTTCAGGTTTAGTTAACTTGGATTTTGCGGATGTTAAAGCTGTAATGCAAAATAGAGGTAATGCGATTATTGGTATTGGTATCGGTGTCGGTGAAGATCGTGCGGTAGAAGCTGCTAAACAAGCGGTTGCTTCTCCATTACTAGAAAATACGATTGATGGAGCTACAGATGCCATAATTAATATAACAGGTGGTAACAGCTTAACATTATTTGAAGCTGAAGATGCGGCTGAAGTAGTTAGAAATGCTGCTAATACGGATATTAATACAATCTTTGGTGCCGTTATTAATGAGAATTTAAATGATGAAGTTATTGTTACAGTTATAGCAACTGGTTTTGATGATGATCGTGAACAGGTTGGAACAATTTCTGATGATTTACCAAAAACTGCTTCATATATGAGAGATGATGACTTAGATAGTGAGATTGATATTCCACCATTCTTAAGAAATAGAGACGATTTTTAAAAATCGTTTTTTTTTCGACATAAAAATACTATGAAATATAGTATTTTTTTTATAGGTGATTTAATGAAAGTGTATTTAGATTTACTATTTATTTTAAATTTCTTATTAGATTTTATTATTCTAAGTGCTGTTAATTATATTTTAAAACGTAATGTTAAGGAAGGAAGAGTCGTTTTAGGAAGTTTGATTGGGACTGTAACATTGTTAATTTTATTTATTAAGTTAAGTAACTTTGAGCTTTTATTATACAAAGTAGTCATAAGTATGGTGATGGTTATAGGAACTTTTGGTTATAAAGATTTAAATTACTTTATAAAGAACCTTCTTTATTTTTATATGGTTAGTATGCTCCTAGGAGGAGCCGTTAGTTTTTTTGACAATCAGTTCAGTTATAGTAATAAAGGTTTGGTATTTAAAAAGAATAGTTTAGGTTTTAGTTATTTCTTTGTTTTTATTTTAGGAGTATTTTTATTTATTAAGTATTTAAAAGCGTTTAAGTTATTAAAAAATAATTATAGTAATTATTACCGGTGTGAAATCTTTTTTAATGATAAAGATTATGTATCTGTGAATGCTTTTTTAGATACAGGGAATAAACTTAAAGATCCTTATAGTAATAAAAGTATTATTTTATTAATGAAAGAATTTGCTAAAAATATTCAAACACGACCAATTTATGTGCCATATAATTCATTGAATAATCATGGTTTATTAGAATGTTACAAAGTACAAAAAATTGTGATTGATGGTAAGGAGTGTGATGATTTTTTAGTTGGAGTCAGTGAAGAAAATTTTTTTATGGATGGTATTGAATGTATTATTAATTCAAGTATAATGGAGGGATTAAAATGATTAAATTAATAAAAAAATTACTTTTATTTTTAAAACAAAAGTATAATCAATTTTTCTTTGTTGGGAGTGCTGATTTATTACCACCGCCACTTTCTAAGGAAGAAGAAATACAATATTTAATAAAAGCTCAGCAAGGTGATATAAAAGCTCGTAATATTTTAATTGAACATAATTTAAGGTTGGTAGTTTTTATAGCTAAAAAGTATGAAAATGTTAGTGAAGGTTTGGAAGATTTGGTTAGTATTGGTTCAATTGGCTTAATAAAGGGAATTAATACTTATAAAATAGATAAAAATATAAGATTAGCGACATATGCTTCACGTTGTATTTCAAATGAAATATTAATGTTTATTAGAAAAAATAAAAAAAGAAATAATGATGTTAGTTTTGAAGAAGCTTTAACTTATGATGGTGAAGGTAATGAACTACATTTAGAAGATATCGTTGGAACCGAAGATGATGTGGTATATAAAGAATATGAAAGGAAGGTTGATATAGATCTATTAAAAAAAGAAATTGAAAAGTTAAGTGAGCGTGATAAAAAGATAATGATTATGAGATATGGACTTTATAATACGAATGAATATACTCAGAAGGAGGTGGCAACTTTATTGGGAATAAGTCAGTCTTATATATCGCGAATTGAAAAAAAGGTGATAAAAAATATAAAATATTCTTTAGAATAGGGAAGATACTGGTAAAAGTATCTTTTTTTATAAGAAAATATACATTTGATGAGCATGAATTTAGATTATTTATGATATAATTATCATAGGTGTTAATATGAAAAATATATATGGCGTTAAGAGAGAAGATTTAGAAAAATATTTTATAGATAATAATGAAAAGAAGTTTAAAGCCTTACAAGTATATGAATGGCTATATGATAAGAGGGTATCTTCTTTTTTTGAAATGAGTAATATTAAGAAAGAATTACAAGAAAAGTTAAATGATGATTTTTCAATGAAAATGATTAAAATACAAAAAAAGCAAGAAGATAATTTGACGAAGAAATATCTTTTTAAATTAGAAGATGATAATTTTGTAGAAGCGGTATTGATGGAACATGATTATGGTTTATCAATATGTGTTAGTAGTGAAGTAGGTTGTAATATGGCTTGTGCTTTTTGTGAATCAGGTCGCTTAAAAAAGGTCCGTAATTTACAAAGTTATGAAATGGTTGAACAAATCCTTTTGGTTGAGAAAGATATAAATAAACGTATTTCTAGCGTAGTTATTATGGGTATTGGTGAACCTTTAGATAACTATGATAATGTAATGGATTTTATTAAAGTAATTAATGATCCAAAGGGAATAGCGATTGGAGCAAGGCATATTACTTTGTCGACTTGTGGAATTATTCCTAAAATAAAACAATTGAGTCAAGAAAAGCTACAAATTAACTTAGCTATTTCTTTACATGCTCCTAATACACAATTAAGAGATAAAATAATGCCTGTAAATAAAGTGTATAATTTAGGAGAATTAATAACGACTATTAGGGAATATATTGAAGCTACTAATAGACGGGTAACTATTGAATATGTTATGCTTAATAATGTAAATGATAATGAGTCTCATGCTTTAGAGTTAGCAGCATTATTAAAAGGAATGAATGTTTATGTTAATTTGATTCCTTATAATGAGACAAATCATTTAGAATTTAAAAAGAGTAGTAAACAAAAAATTATGAAATTTTATGATACATTGAAAAAACGTGGCATTAATGTAACAATTAGGAAAGAATTTGGTGGTAAAATTGATGCAGCGTGTGGTCAACTCAGAAGCAAAGAGGTGGAATTGTGAAAACATTTTATTTAACGGATTCAGGAAAAGTTAGGGACCATAATGAGGATTCAGTAACAATTTTAAAAAATGCTAATGATGAATATTTATTAATAGTAGCTGATGGAATGGGAGGACATCGTGCTGGCGAAGTTGCAAGTTCGATTGTTGTTACTCATATGGGTAAAAGATTTTCGGAAATTAGTAGTGTTGGAAGTAAAATAGATGCTATTAATTGGTTAAAAGATAATGTTGATGAAATAAATAAAGAAATTATTGATCATACTAAAGAACATCCTGATAGTGCAGGTATGGGAACAACAGCAGTTATGGCCTTATTAACTAATAACTTTTTAATTTTTGGTAATATTGGAGATTCATCAGGATTTGTTTATAAAAATGGTAAATTAAAGAAAGTTACTAATGATCATACATTGGTTAACTTGTTAGTTGCGGCTGGTGATTTAACAGAAGAAGAAGCTAAGTATCATCCTAAACGTAATGTATTAATGAAAGCATTAGGGAGTAGTGAAAAAGTTGAACTAGATATTTTTGAAGTAGATACAAGTGTAGATGGAATTTTCTTATGTAGTGATGGTCTTACTAATATGTTAACAAGAGAGCAAATTGAAAAAGTTTTAAATGATGAAGAACTAGATGTTGAAGAACAAATTATTAAATTAATACGTAAAAGTAATGCAAGAGGGGGCACGGATAATATTTCAATAGCTTATCTGAGAAGAGAAAGTGGTGATGAACAATGATCATGAAGGGGCAAAAAATAAATGATCGTTATCAAATAATTAAGTCGATTGGCGAAGGTGGAATGGCAAATGTATATTTAGCCTATGATACGATTTTGGATCGTGATGTAGCTGTTAAAGTTTTACGTGGTGATTTATCTAATGATGAAAAATTCGTTAGAAGATTTCAAAGAGAAGCTTTATCAGCAAGTTCACTGAGTCATCCTAATATTGTTGAAGTTTATGATGTTGGTGATGATAATGGTCAGTATTTCATTGTTATGGAATATATTGATGGTAAGAATTTAAAGGATTTATTGAAGAAACGAGGAAAATTAACGGTTTCCGAAGTTGTTGATATAATGAGTCAAATTGCTGATGGTCTTTCGGTAGCTCATGATTCTTATATTATTCATCGTGATATTAAGCCCCAAAATATAATGATTTTGGAAAATGGATTAGTTAAAATAACTGATTTTGGTATTGCAATGGCGATGAATGCTACGCAATTAACACAAACTAATTCGGTAATGGGTAGTGTTCATTATTTACCACCAGAACAAGCAAGTGGTAAAGGGAGTACTTTAAAAAGTGATATTTATTCAATGGGTATCTTGATGTATGAGTTATTGGTTGGTCAATTACCATATCGTGGAGATAATGCTGTTGAGATAGCTTTAAAGCATTTAAAAGAACCACTTCCTAGTATTAGAGATGAATTGCCTGATATTCCCCAAAGTGTTGAAAATGTTATCTTAAAGAGTGCTGCTAAAAATCCAAAGAATAGATATAATGATGCGCGTGAAATGTATGAAGATTTGAAAACTTGCTTAGATGAATCGCGTTTAAATGAACCAAAATTGGAATATCAATATCCAGAATTGGATAGCGATAATAAGAAATTTACGAAACAAGTTGAAAAAGCGATTAGTGTTGAAAATAGTGATGATGAAGATGAAGATGTTTCTGTAAAACAAATAAAAGATGAAGATATTAAGAAAGAAAATAAATTATTAATTATCTTATCTTCAATCTTTGTTGGTTTGATTGTAATTGTAGCTGCTATTGTTTTATTTATACCGGCTTTAATTAAACAAAAAGATATAAAAGTTCCTGATGTTTCAGGAATGGATATTACAAAAGCTATAGAAACATTGCAAAATGAAGGCTTTGAAGTTTCGGATGATCAATTAGAAATTAGTGATGATGAGGTTCCAGAAGGTAAAGTTGTAAAAACTAATCCTGCATCAGGTAGTAAGCGAACTAAAGGAACAATTGTTAAATTATATGTTTCAACTGGTGATTCGCAAATTACAATAGAAGATTATACTGGTAAAAATTATTTAGAAGTTAAAGGGGCTTTAGAAGCTCATGATATTTCAGTTTTAATTGAGAAAAAAGAAGTTGATGATAAAGATATTACAGATGGTAATATTATAGGTCAAGATGTTAAAGCTGGTGAAAAGCTAAGTGCTGGAGATACTATTACCTTATATATTCCTAATGTTGTAACAAAATATCCTGATTTTACAGATGGTTCTTATACAATTGATGATGTTCAGAAATTCTGTGACCAATATGGAGTTAAATTAAAAATTATTTATGATTCAACAAGTAGTTATAATGCTGGAACTATTTTCCAACAAAGTCGAGATAAAGGATATACAGTTACTGAAGGAACAACGTTTACTATTACAGTAGCTAAAGAAGCTGAAAAATCAGATTCACAAGTATCAGATAGTGATTGTGATGAAGAAATGCAAGCAAGTGGTATGTGTTAGATGAATGGCCAAGTAATTAGAGTTATTAGTAACTTATATACAGTGAAAATTGATGATCAATTATATGGTTGTCATGCTAGAGGTAAGTTTAGAAAAGAAAATATTACTCCAATGGTAGGCGATAATGTTATTGTTGATACTGACAATAACATTATCGTTAAGATTTTACCAAGAAAAAATGAGTTGTCTCGTCCAGTTGTAGCAAATGTAGATATGGCTTTAATAGTAACAAGTGTTAGAAAACCTAATTTAGATTTAACATTATTAGACAAGTTAATATCTATAATAACTTTTAACAAAATTGAACCAGTTATTTGTTTTACAAAACTTGATTTGTTAGATGAAGTTGATTTAAAGGATATTGAAAATTTAAGAGAGTATTATGAAATGATTGGTATTAAGAGCTTTTATAATACGGAAAAAATTGAAATAAAGAAGTATGTTAGAGAAAAAATAGTTGTTTTAGCTGGCCAAACAGGAGCTGGGAAGAGTAGTTTACTAAATTCTTTGGAAGATGGCTTGGATATTGCTACTAATGAAATAAGTGAGGCCTTAGGAAGAGGGAAACATACAACTCGTCATGTAGAACTTTTTGGAATAGGAGAAGGATTTATTGCCGATACACCTGGTTTTTCAGCGATAGATTTAAAAGATATGACGATTGAAGATTTAAAAAATTCATTTAGAGAATTTGGAAATTATGAATGTCGTTTTAATGATTGTGTACATTATAAAGAAATTGATTGCGGAGTAAAAGAAGCTTTGACAGAAAAGAAAATATTACAATCGCGTTATGATAATTATCTGAGATTTATGGAGGAAATAAAAAAATGAAAGTAGGAGTATCATTTATAACAAGTGATTTTGATTTAGAAACAACAATAAAAAAAATTGATGAGTCAAATGCTGATTATATACATGTTGATATGATGGATGGAATCTTTGTTGAAAATGCTAATTTTACAGTTTCAGAAATAAAAAATATGTTTAAAAAAACAACTAAACCTTTGGATGTTCATATGATGGTATGCTCACCTAATAAATATGTTAAAGAATTTGCTAAGATGAAGAATGTTGAGTATTTGACTCTTCATTATGAAGCTCATCGTCGTCCAATAGATGTAATTAATATGATTCGTCATACTAATATGAAAGTTGGTCTAGCGATTAATCCTGAGACCAAAGTTAGTCATATTATTCCACTATTAAATCATGTTGATCAAGTGCTTATAATGAGTGTTAAACCTGGTAAAGGTGGTCAACAATTTATGTCTGATGTTTTATATAAAGTTGAAACATTAAAAGATATAAGAGAAGAAAATAATTATCATTATATTATTAGTATTGATGGTGGTATTAATGCAGATACGGCTAAGTTAGCTAAAGAAGCCGGTGTTGATATGGTAGTTAGTGGTTCTTATGTATGTAAGAGTATTAATTATAATGAAAGAATAGATAGTTTAAGAAATTAAACTATTTTTTTTAAGGTATCTAATCATTTAGTATGATATAATGTAAGAGAGGTATGAATTAATGGATAAAGTAATTGCTGAAATATTAGAAATGATTGAAAGTAATGGTTTTGAGGCTTATGTTGTAGGTGGTTATGTTAGGGATTTTATCTTACAAGTAGGATCAACTGATGTTGATATATGTACCAATGCTAAAGTAGTTGATTTAATGAGTATTTTAGCTGATTATCAACCGGTTAGTGGAAATTATGGAGCAGTTAAACTATTTTATAAAGGATATAAAATAGATATAACAACTTATCGAAAAGATGTAAAATATGATGGAGATCGTAGAAATTTAGAAGTTATATATGTCGATAATTTAGTTACTGACTTAGAAAGAAGAGATTTTACTTGTAATACTTTATGTATGAGTAAAAGTGGGCAGATAATTGATTTATTAGATGGAAAACAGGATATTTTAGATAAAGTAATTAGATGTGTTGGCGATATAGAAAAGAAAATGTCTGAGGATCCTTTACGAATTCTAAGAGCGATAAGATTAGCAACTTGTTTAAATTTTAAAATAGAACAAAATTTATATAATTTTATTAAAGAAAATAAACAATTAGTTGCTAATCTTTCAATGAATAGGATAAAGGAAGAATTAGATAAAATATTAATTAATAAAAATGTATGTAAGGGATTAGATTACTTACGAAGATTAGGTCTGTTAGAAATAATTGGAATAGATTTTACGAAGATTGTCTATGTTTTTGATTTGTGTGGTATGTATAGTCAATTAACATTATTAAAAGAATTTCCTTTTTCAAAAGAAGAAAGAGAACATATTAATGATATAAAAGAGGTATGTGAATCTGGCAAAATTGATAATACGACTTTATTTAATTATGGTTTGTATGTATGTAGTGTGGCTGGAACCATTATGGGGATTAGTAAAGAAGAAATAGCTAAAATGGATAAAAATTTAGAAATAAAATCAATTAAAGATATACAGATTACTAGTGAAGAGATATGTGATATATTGCAGATTGAACCTTCGAAAGCTATTGGAGAAGTGTATAGTATTTTAAAAGATTTAATTTTAGATGGCCAATTAGCTAATAATAATGAACAATTAAAAGAACAATTGGAAATTCAGGGAAAGAAGTGGTTGGATGAAGGAAAGTTTAAAAAAGGTTTTACGTTCTAAGAAATTTGTTGTTAGTGATTTTTTAATCAAAATGGCTTATGAAAAAAAACTTAGTTTAAATGAATTTTTAGTTTTAATTTATTTAGAAAATAACTTTAGTGATAATTTTGAAATAGAGCTAATTAGTAGTAGTTTAGGAATTAGTGTTAATGATGCAATGGAGGCTTTTAATTCTTTGACTTTAAAAGGATTAGTCTCTCTAGATTCAGTTAAGGGTGCAGATCGTCGTTTTAATGAAGTAGTTAATTTAAATAATGTTTATGATTATGCTTTAGAAGAATTAGATAATGAGGCAAAAAAAGAACAAAAAGAAGATATTTTTAAAGTATTTGAAAGAGAATTAGGGCGTACTATTTCTTCTATGGAATTAGAATTGATTAATGGATGGTTAGTTAGTGGAACTTCAGAAGAAATGATTTTAGGAGCCTTAAGAGAAGCAGTTTATAATGGAGTTAGTAATTTTCGTTATATTGATAAAATTATTTATGAATGGGAAAAAAAAGGATTTAAAACAATGGAAGATGTTAATAATCACTTAAAAAATCGTTATCAAGGAAAAGATAAACCACAAATGAAAGCTAATTTGAAAAAGGAACAAGATATTTTGGATTATGATTGGTTGGATGAACAATGATAAGTAATTTTAATGAAAGATTAGATAAGATGTTTCCTGATGCAAGATGTGAATTAAATTATTATCGTGATTATGAATTATTAATTGCGACAGTTTTATCAGCGCAGTGTACGGATAGACGTGTTAATGAAGTGACGAGTGTTTTATTTAGTCAATATGATATTTATGGTTTAGCAGAAGCCAAAAGAGCTGATATTGAAAAGATAATTAGAAGCTGTGGTTCTTATACTAAGAAAAGTAAATATATTATTGAAATAGCTAAAAGTTTGGTTGAGAATTATAATGGTGTTGTTCCTAATGATCGAGAATATCTAGAGTCTTTACCGGGAGTTGGACGTAAGACTTGTAATGTTGTTTTAGCTAATTTGTTTGATGTACCAACAATAGCTGTTGATACACATGTTTTAAGAGTTAGTAAGAGGCTAAAAATAGCTAAAAAGATGGATAATGTATTGACGGTTGAAAAGAAGCTTCAAAAGGCTGTTCCAATGCCTTTATGGAGTAGAACACATCACCAATTAGTTTTATTTGGTCGTTATATTTGTAAAGCCGTCAAGCCCGATTGTGCTAAGTGTTTATTTTATGATGATTGTAGTTGTAAAGATAAAAGGGAAGTAAAAAAAGATTGTTAGTGGCTTAACAATCTTTTTTTGTATCATGAAAAAACCTCATTTATCGAGGTTTTTTAATTACAAACTTTAACGTCATAGCTGTTATTTTAATTCTTGGTTGCTTGACCCCCTGCGGTTCCGTTAAAGCATAAATATTATTGTAAGTTATCTAGTTCTCCATCATTATTATTATTATCAGTTGAACTATTATTATTATTATTATTATTATTATTATTATTATTATTATTAGAATCATCAATGTTGTCGTTAGTACTGCTGCCACCAGATGAACTTTTTACATTAATTATTAGACCAGAACTCATGTTTGATTTAAAGATGCTATATGCAGATCTAACAATGAATGTGTAATTGCCGCTGCTAGGGGCTTGGTATCGATATTCTGTTTCGGTAGTATAGCCTAGTGATTGTTCACCAGTATCAGTTTTTAAGTATACTTGATAGCCGATGTTACCTATGTTTGAATTATTATATTCTATTCGTCGACTTAGGTAAGATTCAGCTTGACTACCATAATTTTCTTTAAAGTAATTTTGTAAGTATGATTGATTTATTGCATTAGGGGTTTGAATAGCTGACCAACTTAATGTAATAAGTCCATTAGATTCACTACCTCTTCCGTTGGTTGGATTATTTAATTGGGCAAAACGTGTTGAAACTTTGCTTGGTTCAGTTCCTTTTTTGAAAACGTCAGTACCAATTAAGTTTGCAGGGGTATATTCACTGGGAAGTTCAGTAGGAATTGTTTCTTTTTCATATTTTGATGAAATAACTGTATCAGGTTTAGTAAATTTAGAGTTCTTTTTATAAACTTTGTTACCAACAACTGCTGATATTTTCTTTCTTTGAATAGCAGCTTTAATAGAGTCAGTGTAGTGATCATGACTAAGTTTATCATAGCCATACCAGAAGGAAATAACATAATCTGGTGAGTAAGTTATTACCCAGTTATCAGCTGAGGCACTATCAGGGACGTTATTAGCTTTTAAAGCGGCAGAGTCATAAGTACTTGTACCAGTTTTAGAACCAATATCTGTACCACTAACATTTAGGTTTCCACCAACGCCGGCTTTGGTTGCTGAAACAAGCATGTCATTAATCATGTAAGCAGTTTCTTTGCTCATTGCTTGAACTTTTTCTGGCTTATATTCAATTACTTCGTCAGTTTCTTGTAAAACTATTTTAGTGTAAGTGTATGGTTCAATGTAATATCCACCTCTAGCAAATGTTCCGTAAGCGGCAGCCATTTCTAATGGACTAACTTCCATACCACCACCGATTGCATATGATTCGTATAGTGTATTACCATAATCAATACCACAAGCATGACTAAATTCAGCTATTTTATTTTTGTCAACAGCTTGGAAAGCTTGGACGGCAGGAATGTTTCGTGATTGAATTAGGGCTTGACGCATTGTCATAGCACCTTTATATGTACGGTCTGAGTTAGCTATTTTTTGACCATTTGAATAAGTCATTGGTGTATCATAGAAAATTGTTCCAGGAGAACCATTATTATATTCAAGGAATGGTCCGTAATCTAAGATTGGTTTAATTATTGAACCAGGTTGTGTTTTCATTTGAGTAGCACGATTATAGCTTAGGACACGATCTTGGTTTCGATCGCCATCGATAGCTGTAATAGATCCGTCTTTAACGTCGGTTATGACAAGTCCTATTTGAATATAATCATCAACCCATTTGTAGCCTAATTCTTCATTGTTTAATTGGTTTAAGACATCTTGAACAGTTGGATCTAATGTTGTATAGATTAACATAGGTGTATTATATGGATTTAATCCAGTTTTGTCTTCGACATCTCTAATAACGGTATCAATGAATGATTGATATTTGTTTAATCCTTCATTTGTCTTTTTATGGATAAGAGATTCAACTGTTATACTTTTGGCATCTTCAGCTTGTTCTTTAGTTATGTAACCATGTCTGACCATTAAGTTTAAAACGGTATCACGACGTTTAGTAGCAAGGTCAACACTATTAAATGGGTTATAAGCAGTAGGGGCATTGAAGATCCCGGCTATTAAAGCTGCTTCGGTTAAACTTAAGTCTTTAACTGATTTTCCAAAATAAGTTTGGCATGCTTGTTCTACACCAAATGTTCCACTTCCTAAGAAAGGAGCATTTACGTAAAATTCAAGAATTTCTTCTTTAGTATAATTTTTTTCAATTTTGAAAACAGACATATAAATATCAGTAAATTTACGAACTATTCCTTGCCAACCATGTGATTGAGTTGAAGTAAAGGTATTTTTAACAACTTGCATGGTAAGTGTTGATGCACCACCAGCGTTAGAATGTCCAGCTAATTGACCAAGACTAGCTTTAGCAAATCTAACAATATCGAAACCGTTGTGTTGGAAGAATTTTGAATCTTCGGTAGCAACAATGGCATCAATTAAAACTTGTGGTAAATCATCATAGTAGACTAATTCGCGTTGTTCACGACCTAATCGGCCATATTCTGTGCCATTTCTGTCATAGACAATTGATGCTTCTTTACTATATAGTAAGTCGGTATCAAAGTCAGGAGCAGAAATGACAATGTAACCACAGAAAACTAAGATTGCTGATGTGGCTATAATACCTATTAGCATTATTAGTATTAATATAGCATTTAAAAATTTATGACTTTTTTTCTTCTTTGCTTTCTTAGGTTGTTTTTTTACTACTTTTACAGCAGTATTTTCTTTGGCGCTATTTGGCGCTTTATTAGTTACATTTGAGTTTTTCTTTACAGTAACTATTTTTTTGTCTTTTGGTTCGGCCATCTTTTATTCTCCTTTAAAAAATACTTCATCAACTGCTTTTAGATAATCTAAAGTAGGTTGATATCCTTCTTTTATAATATGAGAGTTTTCTTGGATGTATTTGTAGGTGATTGATTTTCTTTTTTCGTTATCTATATAGTAGATTAGGTTTTCGCCTGGAAAAAGATAAACAATCCCATTCATTCTAATTATTAAAAAAGCAATTCCGTTATGTCTTATAACATTTCTGATATGATTTATTTGATGTTCATGAATATTAGATAAAGGAAATGATGTTTTATTTAATGTTTCTTTGGCATCAAAATCAATATATTTTCCACGATATAAGCCATTATAATCTAGAGTAGATTGTTCTTTAAAATAAGCTTTTTCAATAACTTTTTTGTGATTTTTATAAGAAACATCAACGACTCCAATAGGAGTAGGTTTCTTATAAATAAGTGCACAATCTTTTTTTAAATAATAGTCATTACTTTGATTAATAAGATTTTCTAAGTTCATACCACGGTTACTATGAGATATAGTATATTTAGTATATTCCTTTTTTATATTATTAGGATATTGCACAACAATCACCTTTTACAATTATACTATATTAGAAAGGCAAAATATAGTCTTAAAATTTTATTTTACGTATAAAAATTATGGCTATTTTTGTCGTATTTGAAAAAAAATTAAAAAATTATATTATAATGAATTTGGAAATGAGGAAAAAAATGAAAGTTGATTATTTTATTCAGGAATTAATCGAAATTTTAAATGAAGCCCAAGTTGAGGTAGAGGCGGATATCTTGACAAACATTTAGATAAAGTTTTATAATATTAGATATAAGAAGGGTGATTTGTTATGTATAATGATCGAATTACATTAACTCCACAAGATATTTTAGATAAAGAATTTAAAATAGATGCACGTGGTTTTAGACCACAAGAAGTGGATAAATTTTTAGATGTAATTATTAATGATTATAATGAATTTATTACTCTTATTAATGGTCTTAAGAAGGAAGTAAAATTTTTAACTGATGAAAATAATAAGTTAAAAAGTGAATTACGTAGAATCAAATCTAATATTGAGGCAGCAGAAAGTACTAGTACTGGAAATGCTGTTAGTAATGTTGATCTTCTAAGACGTTTAAGTCAATTAGAAAAAGTTGTTTATGGCAAAAATGAATAAGACTTTAGGCAAATGCTATATATATTAGGTATATAGAGGAAAGTCCAAGCTCACACGACCTGTGATGGTTGTAAGTGTTCGTGCTAAGGAAAAAAATAACCTTAGGCAGTTTATACTGACGGCTTTGAAATAATCCTAATGGGATTAGATTAGATATAAAAGTGCCAAAGAGACGAGACTAGAAAGTAATTTCTAGAGTGGAACGAGGTAAACCCCGCGAGTGAGAAACCCAAATTTGGTAGGGGAGTCTTTACTAGGAATATGAACGATGTAAAGGACCTAGAAATAGGTAGATAAATATTTGCCACCTTTTTTAAAGGGACAGAACGTGGCTTATTAAGTCTTATTTTTATTTTTTTATTTGACAAAAGAAAGGAATGTGAATAATCTTGAACGATGTTGGCGAATTGCTCCGATCTACTCGTGAAGGTTCAGGGGTAAGTTTAGAGGAAGCCAGTGCAGATTTAGAGATTAAAACGCTAATTTTAGAAAATATAGAAGATGGAAATATAGGTTGTTTTAAGGATATCTTTGTACTAAAGGATAATATTAGAAATTATGCTAAATATTTAGGATTGGATGCTGATAAAGTAATTGATGATTTTAATGAGTATCTATTTGAATATACTTCTAAAATTCCAGTTGAAGATATAGAAAAAGCAATGGAAGAAAAGCAAAAAGAAGAAGTGAGTGAAGTGAAAATTGTTTCACCTTACACTGTTTCTAAAAAAAAATATGATAGTAAATTAATTATTGTATTAAGTATTATTTTAGCTGTTTTAGTTTTACTGGTAGTAGTTTGGTCGGTTAAACAAATAACTATGGATAATAAAACGACGAATATAATTAGATATGAAAAGTAGGTGTACTATGGCAAAGTTACAAACAAGCAAAAAGGAAGCTAAGAAAAAAGGAATGAATTTACCTAATAAGATTACATGTGTAAGATTGGTCTTATCTGTAATTGTTCTTTTAATCCTCTTATTTCCATGGCGTGATGTAAATGTTGAATGGCCAGTATATAGTATCTTAGGAGTGGAAAATGTTAATTTAAAATATATAGTAGCTGGAGTTTTATTTATGATAGCGTCAGTAACTGATTTTTTAGATGGTTACATTGCTCGTAAGTATAATATGGTAACTGATTTTGGTAAAGTTATGGATGCGATAGCTGATAAGGTTTTAGTTAATGGAGTCTTGATAATTTTAGCTTATGATAAATTTATTCCTCTTTTAGTACCAGTTATCATTATTACAAGAGATATAGTTGTTGATTCAATTAAGATGGCGAGTGGAAGTAAAGGAAAAGTTGTAGCAGCAAGTTGGCCTGGTAAAATAAAGACAATTTGTATGATGATAGGAGTAACTTTAACATTCTTCTATAATATGCCTTTTGCTTTCATTGGTAATGGAATAAGAATAGCTGATATTTTTGTGTATGTTGCAACTATTATGAGTATTGTCTCAGGTTGCCAGTATTACCTTGTTAATAAAGGTTTTATATTCTCAGAAATTTAAGAAATATTATTCAGAATATTTCTTTTTTTTATTGTTAAAATTAATAAAATAGAGAATTTGATTTATGAAAAGATACCAAAAACAAATGTTCGAAAAAAGATTGACAAAGCTTATTAAACTATTATAAAATTGAAGTGTCATAACAAATGGGAGGTAGAAATGAAAGCAATAAATGAAAAAGATAAGGATAAAGCTTTAGAACAAGTTTTAGCGGATATTGAAAAACAATTTGGCAAAGGGTCAATTATGAAACTTGGTTCAGAAAGTCATTTGAATATAGAAACGACGTCAACTGGTTCCATTACTTTAGATGTTGCATTGGGAGCTGGAGGTTATCCAAAAGGACGTATTATAGAAATTTATGGACCAGAATCTTCTGGTAAAACAACATTTGCATTGCATGCAATAGCGGAGGTACAAAAGCAAGGTGGTAGAGCTGCTTTTATTGATGCTGAACATGCTTTAGATCCAATTTATGCTAAAAACCTAGGGGTTGATATAGATGAATTACTTTTATCGCAACCAGACACTGGTGAACAAGCTTTAGAAATTTGTGAAGCTTTAGTACGAAGTGAAGCAATTGATATTGTCGTAATAGATTCAGTAGCAGCTTTAGTTCCTCAAGCAGAAATTGAAGGTGAAATGGGTGATTCTCATGTTGGTTTACAAGCACGTTTAATGAGTCAAGCTTTACGAAAATTATCAGGAACCTTAAATAAAACAAAGACAACAGCTATTTTTATTAATCAATTACGTGAAAAAGTAGGTGTAATGTTTGGTAATCCTGAAACTACTCCAGGAGGCCGTGCATTAAAATTTTATTCATCAATAAGACTAGAAGTAAGAAGAGCTGAACAAATTAAACAAGGCGATTCAGTAATAGGTAATCGTACAAATATTAAAGTTGTTAAAAATAAAGTAGCACCACCTTTTAAGGTAGCTCAAGTAGATATTATGTATGGTGAAGGTGTCTCAAAAGAGGGAGAAATTGTTGACTTAGCAACTGAAATTAATGTTTTAGATAAAAGTGGTGCTTGGTATTCGTATAATGGAGAAAAGGTTGGTCAAGGTAAAGAAAATGTTAAAAACTACTTACGAGAAAATCCTGAATTACGAGATGAGTTAGAATATAAAATTAGAGAGCATTTTGACATTTTGAATGGAATGAAGAAACCTACTAGTAAAAAGAAAAAAGAAAATGTAGTAATAAATCCTGAAACAGGTGAAGTAATCGAAGAAAAGTAAAAAATACTTTTCTTTTTTGATGGTTATTGTCTTGTAGAATGGGCATATTCTGTTTTTATTGAAAAATGTTTGAAAATTCATTATAATAATTTTATAGATGATTAGTTATTTATAATTTTTCTATAAAATAGATTGTGAGGTATGAAATGGATTACAAAGTAATGGCCATTTTAGCACTTCTTGGTGGTTTTATAATTGGAATTATTGCAATGTTTGTCGCTGTTATGATTCGTGAACGTAAAACGATATCTAATGCAGCCAAAATGATTGAACAAGCAAAAAAAGAGTCTGATAAACAAAAAAGAGATACACTTTTAGAAATAAAGGAAGAATCTTATCGTTTAAAACAAGAAACAGATAGGGAAGTTAAAGAAAAAAAAGCAGAATTAAAAGAATCTGAAGAACGTTTGTTACAAAGAGAACAAAGTTTAGATAAAAGAGAAGAAATGATTCAAAATAGAGATGCTTTATTAGATCAAAAAGACAATAATTTACTTAATAAACAAAAAGAATTACAAGAAAAAGAAGTTAAAATGGATGAAATGCTCAAAAGTGAGATGGAACAGTTAGAAAATATTGCTAAATTTTCTAAGGAAAAAGCTCATGATTTAATCATGAAACGTGTTGAAGAAGATATGGCAAAAGAAATAGCAGAATTTATTAGAGAAAAGGAAGCAGAAGCTAAACTAGAGGCTAATGAAAAAGCAAAAAATATGATTGTTACAAGTATGCAAAGATATGCTAATGATGTTGTTAGTGAACAAACCGTTAGTACTATAACTTTACCTAATGATGAGATGAAAGGTCGTTTGATAGGTCGTGAGGGACGTAATATTAGAACAATAGAATCAGTAACTGGAGTTGACTTAATTATTGATGATACGCCAGAAGCTATTGTTATTTCAAGTTTTGATCCTTTACGTCGTGAAATAGCTAAAATAACGATTGAAACTTTAATAAAAGACGGAAGAATTCATCCTTCAAGAATTGAAGAAGTTTATGAAAAAGTTTCAAAGGATATGGAAGAAAAAATTACTGAAATGGGTAATAATGTTTGTTATGAACTTGGTTTAACTAAGGTTGATCCAAAAGAAGTTAACTTGATAGGAAAACTTAACTTTAGAACTAGTTATGGTCAAAACGCATTACAACATTCGAAAGAAGTTGCTAATCTTTGTGGTTTAATGGCTGCCGAATTAGGTGAAAATGTAACTTTAGCTAAGAGAGCGGGTTTATTCCATGATATTGGCAAAGCGATTGATTTTGAAACTGAAGGTAGCCATGTTGAAATTGGTGAAGAAATAGCTAAAAAATATCATGAAGATCCGATTGTCATTAATGCAATTAAATCTCATCATGGTGGTACTGAACCAACTAGTGTTATAGCAATTTTAGTTCAAATAGCTGATACTTTATCAGCAGCTCGTCCTGGGGCTAGAAATGATTCTTTAGAAAACTATATTAAACGTTTAGAACAATTAGAAAATATTGGTAATAGTTTTGAAGGCGTTGAAAAAGCATTTGCAATGCAAGCAGGACGCGAAGTTAGAGTTATTGTAAAACCAGAAGAAATTGATGATATTCAAAGTTTTAAAATTGCTCGAGATATGAAAGAAAAAATTGAAAGTGAAATGCAATATCCTGGGACAATAAAGATAACGGTAATTCGTGAAACACGCGCAACGGAAGAAGCTAAATAGGCTTCTTTTTAATTGTTTTTTTATAAGATAAATGATATAATTTTACTTATAATAGTAGAGAGTAGTGTTTAGTATGAAAGTTTGTTCAAAGGCAAAAATAAAAAAGAATAATTTTATTTTGATTGTAATAATTTTTTTAGGATTATTAGGAGTATCTATAACTTTAGGACCACGTTTAACTAGTTCTTTAAAAAATAGTATAAAAAAAGAATCTATTACAACTAAGCGTCTTAATTTTAAGGACTATACATCAGAAAAATATGGTGAATGGTCTTTTAATGCGACATGGGATGCTTTTACTGATGATTCTGTAACTGCCAATTATGAACCATCAGCTAATGATATGTATGAAAATGAATTTCCATTAGTTTTAAATTTAGAATATACTGGCGGAGCAACATCAGCTATTGCAAGTGGAGAATTAAAATATTATTTGCCTGTTAATGTTTTTAAAATATTTGATGATAAAGAATATTATTATGAGCCAAGTCCAGATAGTAATGAATTACTTGTTTATAGAGATATTAATGAAGTATCAACTCAAGTTGGTGCAGTTTATATGGGCGATATATGTTATGTTTCATTAAGCGAAGGCTGTGATTTTTTGTGGGATTTTGATGAAAGTACAAATGAATTATATGTTACTAATAATAATGAGATAGATACTGTTAATACAATTTCTTACAACTATAGTATAGCTTATGATTTTTTACCTTCAGAAATACAAAGTGAAGTTGAAAAAAATTCTCAAGTAAAGGTTTGTTTTGATAATTGCGTAGAATCTTTTGTTTCGAATGATGTTTATGCAACAGTTAAAACAGGTGGTAGTTTTAGTAACGAAACACAAAAGAAACCTGTAGTTTATGAAACTTGGGATAGTAATTGGGGAATAAATGATTTAGAAGATGATAGTACTTACTATTATGTAGAATATGTTGCATATTTGGAAGTGGCGGCTACACAAAAGTATAGTCTAGATATTGTTCCTAAATTCAATGATGGGGAAATAGTTGCATATTACGATGGTAGTAATTATAAGACCGGCAACTTAACAGCATTTTTAAATGATAAAGATAAGTTTAATCCATTTGGTGATTATATTGATTCAACAGCAAGTAAAATAAAGGATGAAGTACCATCTAATCCATTAGTAACGCGTGGCTTTATTGTTAGATATGCTCGTGATATGAGTGGTAAAGAAGTTACTAATACTTTTAATTTACAATATAATTTAGTTGGTGAAAGTTTGGCATCAGCTGAAAAAGAATTTACTTTTGAACAAAAGTATAAAAATACTTCTGGTTTAGTAGATCCGGAATATCCAAGTGGAGATAATAATGAAGCACAACAAGAAATAAGTGATGATAATGTTGGTGTTGGTGCAATAAATAAATTAAATAATAATGAAAATATTAATTTAAATTTAAATATTGAAGCAACTTCTTCACCAATGAATGTTGATATAAATGGACAATATTTAAAAGGTTTTAATAATTTTAATATAACAGAAAAAGGAATTAAAAATTATAAGTTGGAATTAGTAAATGACAGATTAGTTCTTGATAAATCATATAATTCAGTTGTTTCTGAAAAAAAATTACAAAAAGGTGACTATAAAATTTTATCTTTTTATCCTTTGGGAGATAGTGAATACTATTATACTAATAGTGATGAACATCGTGAATATTACTTGAATGAAAATGTAATTGATAATTATACAGATAAAGATGTTTATGTAGAAATTAATGGTAACTCATGGCAAAAAATTGGCAGTTATAAGAAAGATAGTAATGGTAATATAAATTATATAGCACTTGATGATAAAACAACATCTGTTAATAATGTTTCGAGTAGTAATCCTATTATCTTGCCTGATAATACAACTAATGTAAAAATATCATATGAAGGCTCTCAAGCTAGTGTTTATATGGGAATAAGTTTAAATATTCAATTATTAGCTAGTAATAATATGAAAGATTTATTAAATTCATTTGATAAGGAAGATTCAGTTGTTTTAAAAAATTATATTTCTGTTATTGTTAATGATGAAAAAAAGACTACTTCTAATATTGGAACATATTTAACAAAATTAAATAAAAGTAGTTCTTTAAATAGTAAGGTATCTTTTAATCGTTTAACAACTAATGATGGAGTTAAGAATAATATTATTGATTATAGTATTAAAATGTATCAAGAAATTGATAGTAGTGATAGTCTTTTAAGTTTATCAAAGAATTTATTAAAAGAAGAACAAAATGGAAAATTTTACTTTCTTTTGCCATTAGGGGCATCTCTTGATGGTAATGTTGTTGCAACTCCAGTAGCTAGTGATGTTACCACTAATGTTAATGTCTCAAATATTGATAACTTTGCTGATACTGGAAGAACAATGCTTGTATTAGATTTAACTAATGATAAAAGTGGTAATTATCTTTTAGAAAATCAAAAATTATTAACTGGCTTTAATATTAATTTAAGTATCGCTTATTCACAAATTTCAAATCGTGATTATGGAAATAATTTAATTAGTGATTTAGTGTATTCTAGTAGTAATGAATTAGAAAATGGATATAATGATGCAAAAAATGCTTTATCTTCTTTATTTAGTAGTGATGATGTAAAGAATAAATTATCAAATATTGATAGTATAAATGATAAAAATAATAAATTATTTATTACTAATAGTTTAGAAATTGCTCCTGTAACAGTTGTTGTTGGAGATGCTTATACGACAGTTAAAGGTCCAGGTGATAATGATTATGGTAAGCAAACTAAAGTATATGAAGCAGGAAAGTATCGTTATAAGTTACAATATGTTTATTCAGATGTTTTAACAAATATTAATCATTTGGTTTTATTTGATGCTTTAGATAGTTATCCAGTAAATCAAACAGCTTGGAATGGTGAATTGTTAAATGTAGATACTTCATATTTAGAAAAAACATTGGGGATCAAACCGACTATATATTATTCAACAATTGAGAAATTAGATTTTAGTGAGAGTAAAAATGTTGATTTATCAAAGGAAAATGTTTGGACTGTTGATAAGCCTAAAGATTTAAGTACAGTTAAAGCTATTGCTATTGATTGTGGTGATTATGAATTTACAGGAACTGATATAAAAATACCAATAGTGTATGTTGATATGTTAGCTTCTTTAAATTATGATAAATTGGTTACTTCTAATGATGATGTTTATGCTTATAATAATGTTGCTGTTAAGTTTAGTAACGTAGGTAGTAATACTTATACTATAAAGGAATCAGAAGCTACTAAGGTGTCTTTGATGAAGTCATCTATTAAGATGAATGCAGTTGCAAAGAATGTAATCGATGGGACAGAATTTGCATCTGGTAGTATGGATGCTCCAACAAGAATTGATAAAGAATTGGGATACTTAATTTCTGTTAGTAATCAGGACTTAGTATCTAGTTATAATAATATTGTAGTCAATGATTTATTACCGAATGGTTTGGAACTAGATGCATCAAAGATAACTTATTATACAGGTGATGATGTAAGTAATAAAAAACTTATTAGTGATGATAATTTAATTAAGTATTCTTATAATGCTAGTGATAATAGTTTAAATTTGATTGTTTCAGAAATAAAAGCGGGTGAAAAAATTAATTTATGGGTTCCTGTTAATGTTGATCCAACCAATTTGAATAGTGATAATGCAATGTTTGTTAATAAGATCGCTCTTGTAAAAATTGAAGATAGAGCTTATAGAGGACAAGAATTTACTTTATATAATAGTATTTTAATGCCTGGTATAAGTGCGAAACATTATGTATCTATTTCAGGTAGTGCTGGATATGTTGATACAGAAAATGAAGCCATAACTGTTAATAGAGGAGATTCATATACTTATATGATTAAACTTAATAATGATAAGGATGTTGATGCTGCTGGTGTTAAGGTAGTTGAAAGCGTTCCAAGTGGTTTAGATGTTGATGAGTCATCAATTAGTAGTTCCGGTATTTATGATAAACAAGCTGGGACGATTACTTGGGATATTTCTTCTTTAGCAGCTTTAAGTAGTATGGAATTAATTTATAAAGTTACTGTTTCTAATGATGTTCCTAATAACACTCGTTATGTTAGTAAGGCACATATAACTTTAAAAAATCCTTATGACAATACTAAAAATGTTTATGATAAAGACACTAATACTATAATAACGATTTATAAAACAGCAACAGATTTAGTTATTAATAATAAAGTGGCTGGTAAATTAGCTGATCAAAATAAAAAATTTAGTTATGAAATCATTTTTGAAGGTAAAGAATATGCTGCTGGGGAATATGAAGTTTTAGATACAAATAGTAAAAAAGTTGGAGTTTTAAGTATTGATAATAATGGAAGTGGAAGTTATACTTATCAATTAAGTGATGGAGAAAAATTAAGATTTAAAGATTTAGCTGGTGAAATGAATTTTAAAATAATTCAAAAACAAGAAAAAGGTTATACATCTAGTATTACAGATAAAGTAGTAACTATTGAATCTGGTAATGCTTCTATTATAGGAGTAACTAGTGAAGAAAAAATTCTATCATATGAATTTGTTAATGAATATTCTGCTCAAACGACATTTATTCCAATGGTAAAAACAACTTATGATAATGGTTTAGAAGTTGATATGTTTAAAGTAACACTTGATGCTAAAGCTGAAGGATCTACTTATTCAGAAACTAAAACAAATGATGTTGATGGCTTAATTAAATTTAGTGAAATAACTTATAAAGATGAAGTAGGAACTTATGTTTATTCGGTTAAAGAACTTGAAGGAGATAATGAACGTATCTTATATGATTCTAATTATTATACGATAGTTGTTAAAGTAACTGATAATAAAGATGGTACATTGAATAAGGAAATTAGTTATTATGATAAATATGATAATAAATTGAATGTAGATACTTTAGAATTTAAAAATGAATTTATTAAAGTAGGATTATTAGTAAGTAATGTTTTTGAAGGGGATTATATTAATCCTAAGAAAGAATTTAATTATCAAGTAACTGTCGAAACTGATAATGTAAATGATGGTAATTATAAAGTTTATGATAAGAATAATACTGAATTAGATGATTTTATAATTAAAGAAGGAAAAGGTAGTTATGAATTCAATTTGAAATCGGACGAAATTGTTTTAATATCTGAATTACCAGTAGGAGCAACTTATAAAGTAGTTGAGAAAATGGAAGATTATTATACTTCTAAGATCGATGGTTCTTCTTATTTGGTTGATGATGAAGCTAAAACAATTACTCATAATGGTGTAATTACACTTAGTACAAAGAAAGTTAATTTTAAAAATTTATATGAAACAAAAGCTAATTTCTTACCAAACTTTAAGATGGAATTACAGGATAAAGAATTAACTAATGATGAATTTAGTTTTCTTATTAAAGATGTTAGTGCTATTAGTACAGGATATGGTGAAGTTGTAACAAATAATTTAGATGGTAATATTATATTTAGTAGTATTAATTTTACTAAACCTGGAACTTATTTATTTGAAATAACTCAGTTACGAGGTAACTCTAATCATATATATTATGATGAAAGTAAGGCATATTTAGAGTTGGTTCTAATTGATAATGAAGATGGAACAATGAGTGTTACACCTACTTACAGATATGATAACAATTTTGGTAAATTTATTAATAAATATTCAGAAAGTCCAATATATTCTGATGGAACTAATGGAACAATTATTGATAAAAATACTAATAATGGAATAAATAATCCAAATACAAAAGATTATTTTATTATAGTTATTGTGATAGGTATGATGTCTATGTTATTCTTTATAGTTCATCGTGTGATAAAGGTACGTAAATTTAGTAATTAAAAAATAAAAATCTCATTTATTATTGTAATGAGATTTTTTCTATATATTTATTGTTTTATTTAGTATAATATGTTTAATAGAGGTGAAGATATGAGTAAGAAATATAATTTAGGTTTAGAAATATTGAAAATATTTTTTTGGATTGTTTGTGGTTGGTTATTATGGGTATTTATTTTTGCTGTTTTTACTCCTTCAGAGGTTGATGAAGTAATAGAACCATTTAATGGAGCTAGCTTAATCTTTGGTTTTTTTACGGGAGTTATTGTTAGTTTTATTATGAAAATAAATTTAGTTAATAATTTGAAACAAAAAACTTTAGAAAAAGATAGTAATATAAAAGTTTTGCTAAAAAGAAGTGAAAAATTATTAGAAAAAGCTAATAAAGTTGTTGATAAATATATGAGTCATGAAAAAGAAATTCAAGAAAAGATAGCTAAGTCTAATAGAAATTTTAGAATTAGATCGAGTAGACAATTTCAAGGAATGGTTGAAAATTATCCAGAATTAAAAGCAAATGAAAGTATATTAAAGTTAATTGAAGAAATTAAAATTAGTGAAAATCTTATAGCTAATGAAAAAATTGTTTATAATAATTATGTAATGGAGTATAATACAATGATTCATAATTTTCCGCTTTCATTAATTAAAGCAATTGTTAAATATGAAGATTTGGCTTTTTACGAAGAAATTGAAGAAGATGTTGTTAGTGATGAAGAATTAGGAATATAAAAAAATAATACAGTAATGTATTATTTTTTATAAGTTACGAGGATTATTATACTTTATAAAGTATTCATAATATTCTTCAAATGTTATGTTATTATTGTGGATGTATGTTGCACATTCTATACCGCAGTAACGATAATGCCATGGTTCATATTGATAACCTGTAATATATTCTTTATCTTTAGGAAATCTTATAATAAAGCCATATTTATAGGCGTTTTCAGATACCCATGTAAATGATTTGGTCTTAGAGTAATCATCATTTGTAAAAGGGTAGTCTCTTACATCAAAAGCATAACCGGTTTGATGCTCGGAAAATCCAGCACGGGCAGAGTAAGTATCAGCTAGTTTAACGCCGTCTTTATTAACCCAACCTTGATATATTTTGATTTGTTTTTCATAGCTACGATAGGCGGAGTTGATTTTAAATGCATAGCCTTGTTCTTTGGCATCATTATACATTTTTAGAAAAGCTTCATAACATTCTTTAGATAATTTGAATGATGTATTATAAAGATTATATTCACTATCAACGTCAATTAAATTTAATCCTTTATAATTTTCATCAGAGTAGTAATGTTTATTTAAAATAACAAATTTACCTAAAGTATCATCTGTTTTTTCAGTATTAGTATAAAATTCATCATCAAGATGTGTATTTATTCTAGTAATTATTTCGCTAAAGGATAAGTCTTTATTTTTTTCATAATAATCTAAATATTTTTTTAAATAATCATCAATGTAATATTTTTCTTTGATGATATTCATTGCAAGTTTACTATCTATTTTGTTATCAATTAAATATTTTATGTTTTCATCAGATATATTGTATTTTTCTATTAAAGCAATATCATCTTTAGAATAATTTAAAGTAGTTAAAGGACTTTTTTTATTTTTCTTATCTATTTTTGTAATGTATTCTTGAGGTGATTGATTGCTTTTGTTTTGTTTAATTGTAATACTACCTATTACGAATATAATTAGGAAAATAACTAGTAAAATTTTTACTTTCTTTTTTATTTTTTTCTTTTTCATATTATCACCATCTTTATTTTAGCATAACTAAATATTATCTTAAAGGAATAAAAAGTAAATATTTATGAGCTTACATTGTCTTAGCATTTTAATACTAAAAAAATTGAATATGGTTTATATTCAATTTTTATTTGATTCACGTACTTCCATTATAACAGGTAGAACGATAGGACGGCGTCCTGTAAGATTGTTAATAAAAGGATGTAATTCTAAGATTATTTGATTCTTTAAATCAGTATAACTATAAGAATTTTCATTTAAGAATTTATTAACTACTTCAGTAGTTTTACGTTCAATTTGATTAATTAATTCAGCGTTTTCATTAACAAGAACAAAGCCTCTTGTTGTTATATTAGGTTTGATAAGTAAACGACGAGTTAACGGATTGATATTTAAAATAGTTATTAAAATACCATCTTTGCTCATTAATTTACGATCTTTGATAACAACAGAACCAACTTCACCGATTCGTGATCCGTCAACGTAAACATCACCAGCAGTTACTGATTGGCCACGATGAACACCATTATTATCTAGGATTAGTGAATCACCATTTTGCATGATAAAACTACGATCAAGAGGAATTCCACATTCTTCAGCTAAGCTAGCATGTGATTTTAACATACGATATTCACCATGCATAGGCATAAAGTATTCTGGCTTAATTAAGCGAAGCATTAATTTTAATTCTTCTTGTTTAGCATGACCTGAAGTGTGAATATCACTGAATTCAGAGTTTGTAACAACTTTAACACCTTTTAGGTAAAGTTTGTTGATAATACGATTTATACCAGCAGCATTACCAGGAATTGGGTTAGATGAGAAAACAACTAAATCGTCTGTCATTAATGATATTTGTTTATGAGTACCATTAGCGATTCGTGATAGAGCAGCTAGAGGTTCACCTTGAGAACCGGTACATAAAATACATATTTCAGTTTTCTTAAGGTTTTTGGCTTGATTAGAGTCAATAAATATTGTTTTATCTTGAATTAAACCATTATTGATAGCTAAGTTAGTAGCTGTTTCCATGCTACGCCCAAAAACGATTATTTTACGATTATTTTTACGACATGTTTCAACAATGTGTTTAATACGATAAATATTTGAAGCAAAAGTAGCGATAATAATACGTCCATTATAACCATTAACAATGTCACTTAAAGCATCATCAACTGTACTTTCGCTTTTAGAAAAGCCTTCTGATAAAGCATTTGTACTATCACTCATTAGTAATTTAACACCTTCAGCACCTATTTTAGCCATTTTATGTAAATCAGCCATTGGACCGATTGGAGTTAAATCAAATTTAAAGTCACCAGTTGAAACTATTGTTCCATTTGGTGTGTGAAGAACTATACCAAAACTATCGGGGATAGAGTGAGTAGTAGTAATAAATTCAATATTAAAATATTTGGTTTTGATATTGGAATCTTTATCGATTACTTCTAAATTTTTATAATTTATATTACGGTCTTCTAACTTGTTTTTGATTAAATCAATTGAAGTTTTTGCACCATAAATAACAGGAATGTTGACATTTTGTAATAAGAATGAAATGCCACCAATATGGTCTTCATGGCCATGGGTAATAATTAATCCTTTTATTTTTTTCTCATTTTGTTTTAAATAAGTTACGTCTTGAATTACATAATCAATACCTAATAAGTCACTTTCGGGAAACATTACACCAGCATCAATTATGAATATCTCATTTTTGTGGGTGAAGACATACATATTTTTGCCTACTTCACCAAGCCCACCTAAGGCAATGATAGACGTAAATCCATCTTTATTATTCATAATATTTAATCTTTCCTTTCAAATAAAAAAATAAAAAGTATTAGTTCTTCGCTTTTTTAATTATATACTAAATACTATTAATTGTCTAGCGATTATGTTATAATTATGCAAGGTGATAGTATGAAAAAGAATGGTTTTACGATTGTTGAGTTGTTAGGGGCAATAGCTGTTTTAGGTATTTTAATGGTTGTAGCAACTACTGCTGTTGCATCAGTAATGAACAAGCAAAAAAATAAGGTCAATGCAATGGCTGACCAAAATCTTGATGATGCTGCTATTTCATATTTTGTGGGAAAGAAAAAAGTTTATATGCCGCCATGTAAGAGTGCTAGTGGAGCAACACCTTCAGGCGTTAACTTTTCGCAAAGTGATGTTGATTTATTTAATAAAAATTATGGTAATAGTTTTAATGAGAATAATACTTCAACCAATAGAACTAACTTTTTAAATGGGGCACATAAAACGGTTTCTGATACAGCATGTCTTAACTTTGTAACAGTGGGAACTTTAATTGACCAAGGGTTACTTGACGATAGTAGTGGAGCTTGTAATAAAAAGTCTGTTGTTTTAGTTTATAAGCAATATACTTATGAAGCTGGTGATGAGTATTCAGAAGAAGTAGCAGTTCATCAAACTGGAGTTTGTGGTTAGAATCTTAATGATTCTTTTTCTTTTGCTAGTAAATATTTAAAAGATACGATATAATTTGGATGGTGATATATATGGGATTATTTGATAAATTAAAAAATATTATTGGAAGTAAAGAAAAAGTTTTAGAAGATGTTAAAGATGAATATGAAGTATCAGAAATAGATGAAGTGAGTGAAGTTCCTTTGTGTGATGATAAAGTCAAAGAAGCTTCCGAAATTACTACTTATGATAAGGGCTTGGAAAAAACTCGTAAGGAATTTGTTTCTAAGTTAAGTTTGCTAGGTATTAAATATACAAAGATTGATGATGAATATTTTGATGAACTTGAAGAAATTTTAATTAATGCAGATGTTGGTATTAACACAGTAATGAATTTTATGGATCGTTTGCGTAAACGTGTACGTGAAGAAAAGATAACTGATACAAATTATTTAAATGAAGTAATTATTGATGAATTGTTTATTATATATGTTGAAAATCAATCTTTATCAGATAAAATTAATATGGCCGAATCTGGTCCTACAGTAATTTTAATGGTTGGAGTTAATGGAGTTGGAAAAACAACGACAATTGCTAAATTAGCTCATAAATATATTTTAGAAGGTAAAAAAGTCATGATGATTGCTGCTGATACTTTTAGAGCTGGTGCTGTTAAACAATTAGAAGAATGGTCAGAAAAGACAGGTGCTTCATTTTATGGTAAAGAAAATAAAGATCCAGCGGGAGTTGTTTTTGATGGTCTTGTTAAAGCAAAGGAAGAAAATGTTGATATTGTTTTAATTGATACAGCTGGAAGATTACAAAACAAAGTTAACCTTATGAAAGAATTAGAAAAGGTTAATAAAGTAATAGGAAGACATATTCCAAATGCACCACATGAAACTTTATTAGTAATTGATGCAACAACTGGTCAAAATGGTATTAGTCAAGCTAAGGCATTTAAGGAAATTACTAATATTACAGGAATCGTTTTAACTAAATTAGATGGAACAGCAAAAGGCGGAATTGTTTTGGCTATAAAAAATGAAGTTGATTTACCAGTTAAATTTATTGGTTTAGGCGAAGCAATGACTGATTTAAAAACATTTGATATTGAAAATTACATTTATGGTTTATTTAAGGATATGATGTAATGGAAGAATTTGTTTATTATAATAGTTTATATGATATATATGGTGAATTATTGACAGATAAAGAAAAGGATAATTTTATTGCTTATTATCAAGAAAATTATTCTTTAGCAGAAATAGCAGATTTAAAAAATATTAGTAGAAATGCTGTTTTTAAAACAGTTAAGACAGTTATAGACAAATTAAATTATTATGAAAGTAAACTACATATATATGATATTAATAAACGTTTAAGTAAAAGTTTAGAGTGTAATAGTTTAGACCAAATAAAAAAAGAAATTAGGGAAATATTAGGTGAATAATGTTTCTTTTTTTGTCTACTTTACTAATGTGTATTAATTACACTTTTAATTTAAAAAAATTTATGATATTATGTTTTCAAGGTAGGTAGAGATATGAAAGGAAAAATAATTGTTGTTGAAGGAACAGATTGTTCTGGTAAAGAGACACAAACAAGTTTATTAGTACAGAGATTACGTCGTGAAGGAAGGAAAATTGAAAGACTAAGTTTTCCAGATTATGATACACCAACAGGGAAAATTGTTGGAGGTCCTTATTTAGGAAAATCATATATTTGTGAAGGATTTTTTCCTGAAGGAGCAGCTAATGTTGATCCTAAAGTTGCCGCATTATATTATGCAGCAGATCGAAGATATAATCGTCAAAGAATTTTAGATTTATTAGAGCAAGGAATTGATGTTATTTTAGATAGATATGTTGAAAGTAATATGGGACATCAAGGTGGGAAGATTTTTGATAAAGATGAACGTTTGAAACTTTATAAAAGTTTGGAAGATTTGGAATATGGCTTTTTAGAACTACCGCGTCCCGATTTGACAATTTTTCTTTATATGCCTTATAAAAAAGTGGCTGAATTAAAAAAAGGACGTAGTGAAAAGGCTGATCAACACGAACAAAGTCTATTACATATTAGAAATGCTGAGCATGCATATTTAGAATTAGTAGATTTACATGGCTATAAAAAAATAGATTGTGTTGATAATAAAAATAAATTAAGAGATATTGAAGATATTCAAGAAGATATATATGATCTTGTTAAAGATATATTAAGTGATAATGTTAATTAGTTTATTCTGTTGAAGATAGGTAGAAATATCTATTTTTTTTTGTTATACTAAGTGACAGGTGATAAGAAATGTTTGACTATATAGGAGATAGATTATCTAATGCAATAAAGAATATTAAGGGAATGGGGAGAATTACCGAAGAAAATATTGATGGAGCTATGCGTGAAATAAGAATGGCTCTATTGGAGGCTGATGTTAATTACCAAGTAGTTAAAGAATTTATAAAAAATGTTAAAGAAAAGGCTTTAGGAATGGAAGTTCAAAAGTCTTTAAAACCAGATGAGTTATTTATAAAAATAGTTAAAGATGAACTTGTAGAATTACTTGGTGGAGATGAAGCCCCTTTAAATGTTGATGGTAATCCAGCTATTTTAATGTTAGTAGGTTTACAAGGAAGTGGAAAAACAACTACCTGTGGTAAATTAGCTAATTATTTACGTAAAAAACATGCTAAAAAGCCTCTTTTGGTAGCTTGTGATATTTATAGACCTGCTGCTATTGAACAGTTACAGACAGTAGGAAAACAACTTAATATACCTGTTTATACTGAAGGTAAGAAAAATGTTTTAGAAATCGTTAGTAATGCATTAAAATTTGCTAAAGAAAATGGTAATGATTATATTATTATAGATACGGCTGGACGTTTACATATTGACGAAGCTTTAATGGATGAATTAGTTGGAATAATTGATTTATGTCATCCACAAGAAACCTTGTTAGTAATTGATGCAATGATGGGACAAGATGCCATAAATGTAATTAAAGGTTTTAATGAAAAAGTTTCTTTAACTGGTTGTATTTTAACTAAACTTGATGGAAATACTAAGGGTGGAGTTGCTTTATCTGTTAGACATTTAACGAATGTTCCAATTAAATTTGTTGGTGACTCAGAAAAACTTGATGGTTTATCTTCGTTTTATCCAGAAAGAATGGCTGAACGTATTTTAGATATGGGGGATGTTTTATCAATAGCTGAAAAGGTTGAAGGAATAATTTCAGAAGACGAAGCTGAAGCACAAGCTAAAAAAATGATGAGTGGAAAATATGATTTGGAAGATTTCCTAGCTAATTTAAAACAGATAAAGAAGTTGGGGCCACTAGAAAATATTATAAAAATGCTTCCTCAAGCTCGTAAGATGGGGCTTAATAATGTTAATATTGATCCTAAAGATATGGCTCATGTTGAAGCAATTATCTTATCAATGACACCAGAAGAAAGAAAACATCCAGAGATTTTAAAGGCTTCTCGTAAACAACGTATTAGTAAGGGCTGTGGAAGAGATGTTTCAGAAATAAACAGATTGTTAAAACAATTTGAAGAAATGAAAAAGATGATGAAAATGTTAAATAACGGTAATTTTAAGTTACCATTTTAAAGTTATTTAACTTTTTTTTTATTTTATTTTTTTTATTGTTGTGTTATACTTTATTAAAGTATAATAGTATAGAGAGCATGGAGGGTATTTTGTGGATGGAATAAAAAAAATAAAAATAATTGCATTATTGGCTTTTTTTGTGGCTGTTATGAGTCTTGGTATTGGTTATTCTTCACTAAATACAACACTTGAGATAAGTGGAATGGCTAATGTTTATCAAGAAAAATATGAAGTTTCATTAAGCAATGTTCATAGTTTATTAAAAAGTGAAGGTGATACGCAAATAAGTACACCAATCATTTTGAATGATACAATAATATTTGATTTAAAATTAACACAGTTAGATAATTATGTTAGTTTTATGTTTGATATAGTAAATTCAGGTAATCAAGATGCAAAAATTACAGATGTATATGTTGAAGGGTTAAATGAGTATGAACAGAATTTAGAAGTAGTATATGGAGAAAACCTAAAAGATAAAGTTATAAAAGGTGGCGAAAAAGTTTCAAATAATTTGTTTAAAATTACATATAAAAATGGAATATTTGATCCTTATACAGGTTTTCAAGCAATAGACTTAAAAGGTGTTAAATTGGTAGTTAAAATGGCGAAGGTTTAATTATGAGGCAGATAATAACAGCTGTTTTACTAATATTTTTGGGAATAGTGTTGGTTTTAGCTTTGTGTTTTACCGATTATAAGATGTTGGCAGTTGGCTCAAATTCAATGAATGACTATCTAGCTAAAGGTGATATTATTATTGCGTATAAAGATGACTTTTCTAATTTAGAAGTTGGCGATGTAATAGTTTTTAAGCATGAAAATATTGATGTTATTCATCGTATAGTAGAAATAAAAAATGAAGATGAAATAGTTTTATCTACTAAGGGTGATAATAACGAAGTTGCAGATGGTTGGAATATAAAAGAAGATGATTATATTGGCAAAGTTATTTTTAAAGTAAAATACTTGGGTTATCCGACAGTTTGGATTAATGAATTAATAAAGGGTGATTAAGATGGCTAGAAAACAAGAAAAAATAGATTTTTCAAAAATGAAAAAAGTAAAAAAAATATCAAGTTATAAGGATGATACTTTTCATTTTTATTTATCATTTAAAGGAAGATTGATATCTTATTTTTTGATAATTATATTACTAGGAGTTAGTGCTTATTATTTTATTAATAAAGGAGTAGCTACTGATGATGTAATTACATTAAGTTATAATGAAAATGGTAATGTAAAATATGATGTGGAATTTTTAGATAATGATTACTATCGTGATGGTAATATGCCAGAAGGATCTGTTTATATTCCATCACTTATAAATAAAATTAATACTAAATTTATGTATAATTATTATATATCAGATAATATGAAGATTAATTATGATTATAAAATTGTTGCTGAAGTAACTATTAATAATAGTAATGATGATATATTATATCGTAAAGAGGACATTATCTTTGAAAGTGATGAAATGTCAGGCAAATCTAATAAGATTAATATTAATAAGTTAGTTGAAGTTGATTATAAATATTATCATGATTTAGTTGCTAATTATATTGCTCAATATGGTGTTGGTTCATCAGCTACTTTAAAAGTTAAAATGGAAGTACAAAATATTGGTGAATATGATTTGTTCGCAAATGAATTAATTAAGAAAAATGATTTTTCTTTAACTATTCCATTAATGGGAAATGAAGCAAAGATTACTTTGAATAATGGTGAATACTTAAATGAGGGTAATTATGAAGAATTAGTTAAAACGGGTTCTGTTAATGAATTATCATTGTATATTGGTTTAATTTTCTTTGTTCTAGATATCTTATTTATTATTTATTTTATAACATTTATTTATAAGATTAGTCCAAAAAGAACAAAATATTGTAAATTAAGAGATGGTATTTTAAATGATTATGATAAAGTAATTGTTAATAGTAAAAAGATACCGGTTATAACTGATGAAACTATTATTGATTGTTATAGTTTTTCTGAGTTATTAGATGCTCAAAGTACTTTACAAAAACCAATAATTTATTATGAAATAATTAGAAATCAAAAAAGTGCTTTTATTATAGTTGATAATGGTACAGTGTATCGATATATATTAAAAGAATGTGATTTAGAATATTAGAAAGAAAAAAAGTTTCTTTCTTTTTTTATAACTTTATTTTGTGGTATAATCTTGAAGTGTAAGAAGGTATGAAAGATGATTCAGATTTTTGATATCAAAAAAGCAAAAAATAATTTAAAAGTTACAGACGATGGAATATTTAAAGCATTTAAAGAAACTAGCATGATCGATAATCAAGAATTATTTAAGAAAGTTAATTCTTCTATAGATGGATTGAGTACTAAAGAGGCGAGGCAAAAGCTAGTGCAAAATGGCAAAAATATTGTTGTTAAAGATGATAAAAAGGGATCGTTTTACTTTTTAATTAATTCTTTTAAAGATGAATTTATTATAATATTGTTGTTTTTGGCTATTATAAATTTTCTTTTAGGTGATAAATTAGGTTCTTTTATTATTGTAGTAATTGCTATTATAAGTGCTTTAATAAGATTTTTTCAGGATTATGCAGTTTATAAATTTAATATTAAGTTAAAAAGTAAAATTTATTCAACTGTTTCTGTTTTGCGTGATGGTCAAGAAGTCGAAGTAAAAGTTGATGATGTTGTGGTTGGAGATTTGGTTTATTTAAATGCAGGGACAATAATTCCGGCAGATCTAAAAATTGTTGAAGCCAAAGATTTGTTCGTTAATCAGTCCGTTTTTACAGGAGAAAGTAAGTTGATCGAAAAGTTAGTGGATGGGGATTCTTTAATAAAGGATTTGTTTAATCTTAAAAATATTTGTTTTATGGGAAGCTCAGTTGTAAGTGGTCGAGGTCTTGGTTTAGTTTTTGCAACTGGTTTTGATACTTACTTAGGTAAAGTAGGACAGGAAGTTAATAGTAAAAAAGAATTAACTAATTTTGATAAAGGAATAAAAAATATTTCTAATTTATTAATCCGTTATATGGTTGTAGTTTGTTTAGTAGTTATTGTTATTGATGGGATTATTAAACAAAATATAAGTGAGGCGTTGCTTTTTGCTTTAAGCGTAGCGGTTGGAATAACACCGAGTATGTTACCAATGATTTTGAATGTTAATTTAACTAAAGGAAGTAAAAGTTTGGCAGCAAAAAAGACTTTGGTAAAAAAGATTGAGTCAATTCAGGATTTAGGAGCAATTGATATTTTGTGTACTGATAAGACAGGAACTTTAACTGAAAATAAAATAACTTTACAAAAATATATTGATGCTTTGGGAAATGAAAATGAAGAGATATTGCAATATGCTTTTTTAAATAGTTTTTATAGTACAGGGATAAAAAATTTAATAGATGTAGCTGTTTTGGATTATGGTAATAAAAAGGGTGTTGCCGAAACAGTTGGTCAATATGAAAAGGTTGATGAAATACCTTTTGATTATAATCGTAAAAAACAAAGTGTTGTAGTAAAAAATAAAAGCATTTATCGTATGATTACCAAAGGAGCTTTAGAAGTAATTATTAATGATTGTAATCGAGTTAAAATGGGGAGTAAAGTAGTTCCTAATTCTGATGAAATAAAGAATAAAATTAAAGAAAAAGCAATTTCATTGGCTAATAGTGGAATGCAAGTAATTGCTTTAGCAGAAAAAAGAGAGTATCCAGGTAAAGATGAGTTTGATATTAATAATGAAAAAGATATGGTTTTCGTTGGTTTTGTGGCTTTTTTGGATCCAGCTAAAAAAGATGTTAAAAAGACTTTGTTAGAATTAAAGAAAATTGGTGTTAGTACTAAAATATTAACAGGAGATAACCCATATGCAACAAAAAATATTTGCAATATGGTTGGGCTTAATGGTGATGAAATATTGCTTGGAAGTGATATTGATTCGTTAAATGATGAAGAATTAAAGCAAAAACTTGATAAGGTTGATGTTTTTGCTAGAATGAATCCTTTACAAAAAGAACGTATTGTTGATTTATATAGAAAAAATGGTCATGTGGTTGGTTATATGGGGGATGGTGTTAATGACGCACCAGCTTTAAGTAAAGCAGATGTAGGAATATCTGTTAATACAGCAACTTCAATTGCCAAAGAAGCAAGTGATATTATTATTTTAAAACAAAGTTTGGATGTTGTAAGAGAAGGCGTTATTGAAGGAAGAAAAGTTTATGGAAATATAATAAAATATATGAAAATGGCTTTAAGTGCTGATTTTGGTGATGTTTTTAGTATTATGATTGCTAGTGTATTCTTACCTTTTTTACCGCTTTTACCGATTCAAATGTTATTACAAGATTTTATTTATGATTTTTCTCAAATTGGTATTCCTTATGATAATGTTGATTTAGAGTTTTTATTGAAACCGAAAAAGTGGGACACAAAAGGTATATCACGTTTTATGAAAATAATGGGGATTGTTAGTTCGTTAATTGATGTAATATCATTTATTATTTTCTGGTATGTCTTTAAGTATAATTCAGTTGAAAAGCAAATGTATTTTCAAACAGCTTGGTTTGTTACTTGTTTAGCAACAGAATTAATGATAATTTATAATGTAAGAACGGCTAAAAAACCATTTATAGAATCGATGGCTAGTAAAAAACTTAATTTGTTAACTTTATTTTCTTTAGTTTTAACTATTATATGTCCGATTGTTTTAAATAAAATTACAACTTTCCATTTTGTTGTTTTACCAAAAGGCTTTTATTTATATTTAGTTTTGCTTATTTTACTTTATTTTGTGATTGTTTCATTAGTAAAAAAAATATATATAAAGAAATATGGTGAATGGTTGTAAAAAGAACGAAAAGTTCTTTTTATTTTGGAAAAACCCAGACATAAAATGATCTTTATCATATTATAAATTAGAAAGGATGTTTTTTATGTTTGTAAATAGATGCTTTGACAATACAGAGGGAGCAGCTAAGGCAACACCACAACCAATGGCAACTGGAATGATGGGAGCAGGTGCTTGTGTTTGTCCACCAATTATGGAATGTCCACAAGAAAGAGTTTGTCATCGTCAAATGTGTTATGAAGTTCCACATATCATTCCAATAAATACTAAAGTTATTAATCATCATGTCTATAGACATACTTATCAACCAATATATACTTGTACAATGGAAGATGAAGTGTCTAATATTTATGATAATAATTGCAATGGAATGTATTAAGAGATAACTAATAAATTGGTTATCTTTTTCTTTTTTAGTTATTGTGATATAATGTAAAAGGTGAATGATATGAAAAAGAATGGTTATACAATGGTTGAGTTATTAGTTGTTATTATAGCGATGGGAGTTGTAACACTTGTTACTTTATCAGCAACTTCTTATGCTTTCAAGGATCATTCTGGTGAATTTTATGATGAAAAAATAACGGGAATTTTACATCAAGCAGAATCTTATGGTAAGACATTAAATACCTTAAAAGATGATGGTAATATGGTTATTACAGTTAATGATTTAGTAAAGAGTGGGTATTATGTTGGAGATGATGAGGAAGGAAATGTTGTTGATCCTCGTAATAGTAAAGCTAATTTGAATGGTTTAAAAATAAAGCTGACTTATAATGAAGACGGAACAATAAAAGCAACTATAATTAATGATGAATCTTAATAATTTGTAAATTTCTTGTCAAAAAAGAGTTAAAATACTATATAATTATAAGGAAATTATGTATTATATTAGTGTAAGGGCGTGATAAATGTGATATATCCATCTATTGACAAGTTACTTAATATTGTCGATTCTAAGTATAAGTTGGTCCACATTGCTTCAAGAAGAAGTAAGCAAATGCTTGAGAATAAACATTTTCAAATGAAACAAAGTGAATATGTTAATAAAAAAGAATTAGGACGTGCTTTAGAAGAGTTGGAAAAGGGATTAATTACAATAAAGTAATTAATTTTTTTTTGAGGAAAAAAAGGGCAAAAAAAAAGATGTTATGCAGCTTCTTCAACTGAAACATCTTTCTTATCGCATTTTCTAACACGAGCGCTTTTTCTAAATGATCTTGCTTCTCTAGCAGTTGTAACAATCTTTTCACCATCTATTGTGTAAGTTTGGTAATTAGGCTTTTGAGCATGTTTTGTAGCGTTCAATGCGTGACTTCTTCTATTTCCTGATAAAGGTTTAATATTACTAATTTTTGTAGCCATGTTTTCCGCCTCCTTAATAATTTTTGTTTCCTAATAGACTTTATCATAAAGTTATTGTAAAGTCAATTGATTTCGACCTTTTTCTTTTGGAAGTCACTATATAAAATATTATTTTTTCTTTGGAATAGTTGTGATATACTTATATATAATATATATTGGAAGGTGCTTTATGAATTTAGAATTACTTTTATCAATCTTAATTGTGCTAATAATAGGAATTATTTTTTTAAAGGCAATAAGACATATTTTAACGATTGTTTTTTGTTTAGTTTTATTATACTTTGTTTATTTTACATTTTTTACATTTCCAGGAGCAGTTAAATTTGAAATATTTAAAGAATCTTATGATTTAAATGCTTATCGTGTAAGTTTTACAGAACAAGATGGTGGAACAGAAACAAATAAAGTATATGATATTGGAAAAGGATTAAAAAAAGAAATTGATTTTAAACAATTAAAATGTCAAAAAGAAGGACCAGTTATAGTTTGTGAACCAGTTAAGTAATATAGATTGTCTGTGATAATCTATATTTTTTATGGAATGATGATATTTAATAATGATTTATGGTATAGTATATTAAAAAAAATTAATGTTTTATCTTGTATAAAGTTTATTGTTTTTTTGGTATAATTAAAAAAGAAGGGTGGTAATAATATGTATGTTCCTTTAGGTATAAAATCTGATTATTCATTATTAAAAAGTTTAATTAAAATACCAGATTTAATAAATTATTTAAAAGAAAACAATATTACTACCTGTGCTTTACTTGATGATAATTTGTTTGGCAGTATTAACTTTTATGATACTTGTTTAAAAAATGATATTAAACCAATTATTGGTTTAGACGTATTAATAGCAAATTATCATATTTATTTGTATGCAAAAAACTATGAGGGCTATCAGAATTTATTAAAAATTAATACATTAATGCAAACTGATGAAGTAAGTTATGTATCTTTAAAATCTTATGCAAAGGATGTTATTGGAGTTTTGCCGTATCAAGCTAAAGATATTTATGAAGAAGTAGCAGGTATTTATGATGATTTTTATTTTGGTTACAAAGATGAATATGAATTAAAGAATGTCTTATTATTTAATGAAAAGGTTGTTTATGTAAATGAAGTATGTTCTTTTGTTTTTAGTGATGTTAAGTACTTAGAGATTTTAAGAGGAATAGAAACGGGAAAAAAGGGTGAAATCGATTCTTTAACGGATAGTTATTTAGCTAAAGAAGTATCTGAGAGTGATGCATCAACAACCGAAGAATTAGCTGCTTCTATTGATTTAGTTATTCCTAAAAATAATAAGTATATTCCCCATTATGATGATAAAATAACAGATTCATATGCTTTTTTGGCTTCTTTATGTAAGAAAGGGCTAAGTAAACGTTTAGGTGGTCAAGTTAAGCCAGAGTATATGGATAGATTGTTAATGGAACTAAGCGTTATTAAAAAGATGGGATTTACGGATTATTTTTTAATTGTTTATGATTATGTTAAATATGCTAAGACCCATGGTATTTTAGTGGGACCTGGAAGGGGTTCAGCAGCCGGTTCGTTAGTAAGTTATGCCATAGGAATTACGAATGTTGATCCGTTAAAATATGATTTATTGTTTGAAAGATTTTTAAACCCGGAACGTGTAACTATGCCTGATATTGATATCGATTTTGAATATAATAAGCGTGATCAAGTTATTAGTTATGTTAAAGAACGTTATGGAATAAAGAGAGTTGCTAATATAATGACTTTTGGAACTTTAGGAGCAAGGCAAGTTATTAGGGATGTTGGTAAGTATCTTGAGATTGCTGGTGACTTAATAGATAAGTTAAGTAATTTACTTAATCCTAAAGTTAGTTTAAAAGAAAATTATGAAAATAAATATGTTAAAGACTTTGTTGATAGTAATCAAAGTATTAAACGTTTGTATCATATTTGTTTTAAACTTGAGGGATTGAAAAGACATATAAGTACGCATGCGGCAGGAGTTGTTATTTCAGCTGTTGATTTAGATGATGTGATTCCAATTTGTAAGAGTGGTAATGATATATTAACTGGTGTAACCATGGAATACTTAGAGGAATTAGGTCTATTAAAAATGGATTTTTTAGCCTTACGTAATTTGACAATTATTCAAAATGTTTTAGATTTAATCAAAAATGAAACAGGCGAGAATATTAATTTAAATGAGATAGACTTTAATGATACAGAGACTCTTGCTTTATTTAGAAGGGTAGATACGGAAGGTATTTTTCAGTTTGAAAGCTCAGGAATGAAGAATTTTTTAGCTAAGTTACAAGTTAGTTCTTTTGATGATTTAGTGGCTGCTTTAGCGTTGTTTAGACCAGGACCAATGGAAAATATTGACGTTTATATTCGTCGTAAAGAAGGTAAAGAAAAGGTTGTCTATCCAGATCCTTCATTGGAAGAAATCTTGGCTCCAACTTATGGTATTATGATTTATCAAGAACAAATTATGCAAGTTTTAGTTAAGATGGGGGGATATTCTTTTGCGGCCGCTGATAATATTAGAAGAGCCATGAGTAAGAAAAAAGTCGAAGTAATGGAACAAGAACGCGAGGTTTTTGTGGCCGCTTCTTTAAAAAATGGTTATTCAAAGGAAACAGCCGAAGAAGTATATGATTTAATAATAAAGTTTGCAAATTATGGATTTAATAAAGCACATTCTGTTTCTTATGCTATAATAGGTTATCAGATGGCTTATTTAAAAAGTAAGTATCCAGTTTATTTTATGGCTAATTTACTTAATATGAGTATTGGTAGTGATATTAAGACGAAGGAATATATTGATGAAGCTAAAAAGAAAAATATTATGGTTTTTAAGCCTAATATTAATATTAGTACAGAGCAGTATATTATTAAGGATAAGGCTTTATTATTACCGTTAAATACGATTCATAATGTAGGCGAGTCTTCTGTTGAATTGATAATTTGGGAAAGAAAACAAAATGGAAGATATACAGATTTCTTTAATTTTGTTGCGAGAACTTATGGTAAGAGTGTTAATAGAAAGACGATAGAGTCATTAATTGATGCTGATGCTTTTAGAGATTTTAAATTTAATCATAATAGTTTATTTAAAATGATTGATAGTGCGCTTGATTATGCGGTGTTATGTAGTGATTTAGATGAATCTTTAGTCATGAAACCCAATATTATCTTACAACCGGAGTATACTGAAGGGGAGTTAATGGCAAGAGAATTGGCTTGCTTTGGCTTTTATGTTACTAATCATCCTTCAAGTAAATATCAAAGTGGTATTATGAAAATTAATAAAATGAAAGAAAACTTTGATAAGTATGTTGATTTGGTTGTTATTGTTGGTAGTATTCGAAAGATTAAGACAAAAAAAGGCGAAGATATGGGCTTTATTTCGGGAAGTGATGAAACTGGAACTTGTGATTTTATTATTTTTCCGAAAAATGATAAATATTTAATTAATTTAGCAAAAGATGATTTAATTAAAGTAAGAGGTCAAGTGACTAAAAGAATAGATAAATATCAAATAGTAGTTAGAAGTATAGAAAAATTGTAGTGAGGTATAAAAAATGAATGAGATGGAACGTTTCTTTAATAGTATTGATTTTGTTGATAAAGATGGTGCTTTTTTAGAGGCTACAATCTCTAAAGTTGTTCTAAATAGACAAAAAGAATCTTTTGAAGTCTTTATTGAAAATGAGAAACCTATTAATCCAGTGGTCACACTAGAGCTTACAAAGTGTGCTAAAAGAGGGATTAATGGAAAAAGTAAATGTCATATTAGTTTTATTTATAATGAGATGGAAGATGAAGATATCCTAGATGCTTTTAAGGTATTATTGGGTGAATTAATTGCTAAACGCCCTTCTTTAGTTTCTTTAGAAAATAAAAATATTAGTATTGATGATGATTTTATTATCGTTGAACTTGATTCACGAAGTGAAGAGTTTGATATTTTAAAAAAAGAAATAAGAGGTTTATCTCAAGGCTTAGTTGAATTAGGCTTCTATGATATGGAAATTACAACAGCTATTAATAAGGAAAACGAGAAAAAAATTCAAGAAGAAATTGAAGCAGACCGAACACGTAAGATTGAAGTAAGTTATGAGGAACCAGTTAATAATTCTAACTATAATAGTTATGGTAATAATGGGGGCTTTGTACCAAAGAAAAAAGTTGAATATTCAAGAGAAGGTTTAGTGACAATTGAAAGTATTAATGTTGAGGAAAATAATGTTCATTTAGAAGCTTATATATTTGGTTCAGAGTTTAATCAGTTGAAAACAAAAGATGGCCGTGATTTATTTTTAATAACTTTAAAGATAAGTGATAATACATCAAGTATTTTAGCTAAATGCTTTGCGAAAGATGAAGAAGATTTTATAGCTAAATCAAAAGAGTTAAAAAATGGCGAATGGTTCTCTTTTAAGGGACAAGTTCGCTACGATAATTTTGCGAGTGATTTAGTATTTAATTTTCGTAGTTATGAAAAACTAACGGATGTTCCGTCTTTTAAGAGGGTTGATAATGAACCAGAAAAACGTGTTGAGTTGCATGCACATACGATGATGAGTCAGATGGATGGTGTATGTGACGAAGTGAAATTGGTTCGTCAAGCCATGGAATGGGGACATCGAGGAATTGCTATAACAGATCATGATTGTTGTCAGTCATTTCCTCATGTTTTTGGTGAAGTAACTTCTTTTAATAAAGGTTTAAAGAAAAAAGCGCAAGCGAAGATAGATGATTTGAAAAAGAGTTTAGAAGAAATTCGTTCATCAGGAAATCAAGAAGGTATTAGTGAGATGGAACGAATGATTGCGGAGGCTGAAGAAGAGAAGAAACATTTACCTTTCTTTAAAGCTGGTTATGGTGCTGAGATTGAAATGTGTGAATCATTTTTAAATGTTTGTTTTAATGCGACAAATGAAGAAATTGAAAATAATACATTTGTTGTATTCGATACAGAAACAACTGGTTTTAATCCTGGTCTTGGTGATTCAATGATTGAAATAGGTGGGGTAAAAATCCATAACGGTGAAGTCGTTGATCGTTTTGAAGAATTAATTAATCCAGGACATCATATAGATGAGCAAATAACACGTGTAACAGATATTTCCGATGATGATGTTAAAGATGCTTTAGATGAAGAGACAGTTACAAAACGTTTTAAAGAGTGGATAGGTAATTTACCTTTGGTTGCTCATAACGCTCGATTCGATAAAAATATGCTAGATATGGCTTATTATAAGTATGGTTTAGGTAAAGTTTCTAATCCTATTATTGATACTTTGATGCTATCAAGAGTTATTAATCGTGATTTAAAGAAACATAGTTTAAAAGCATTAGGTAAATTCTATGGAATTGATACTGGTGAAGCTTTGGAAGATGATGAAGAAAAATTATCAGAATCAGGAGCAAGTGGAACTATATTAGATAGTTCAGTTGGTAGCTTATTTAAAAAAATTATGGTTGATGATGAAGAAGTATTAACCATAACAAAAGAAGAATATTATGATGTTGATATTACAACTGAAGAAAGAGTAAAGAAATATCGTAATATTTATCATTTAAATAAGGTTCAAAAAGCTTCCAAAACAGAAAAAATAAAATTGACAGTCGAAGTAAATGAAGGAGTAACTTTAAATGATTTTGTGTCAGAAATTAAGTTACATCCAGCAGAAAATGATATTCAAATTAATTATAGTGATGCTTTTGGAGAAAAGACTTTAACAATTGTTGTTTATGTTGGACAACACCATGGGGCCGATGTCGACTCGGAAAATACAGCATATATTTTTAATAAAATGTTAAGTCAAATTAGAGGAGTTAAAACTTTAGAAGATTTGAATAACTTAGGATTGTTAGAAGAAATTAGTTTTAAAAACAATCCCAAATTACTTGATCATATCGGTGAATTAAGTACGTTAAGAAATTATGTTTTTAAACCACTTGAAGATGAAGTTGTAGAAGACGATTTAGACTATCCATTTGCTAAATATGGTAATATGGAGTATCGTTTTAAATTCCCATGGTGTCATGAAGATCATTTACAAATGTATGAAAATATTCCATCAAAGACTTATACTGAGCATATTGCTAATATGTATGATAACAGTAAACATATTACTTTTATTGCTAAGAATAAAGTTGGATTAAAAAATTTATTTAAGATAATAAGTTATGCTAATACTAACTTTATTCAGCGTAATGCCCGAATACCACGTAAGTTGATTGAAGAAAATAGAGAAGGCTTATTAGTGGGAAGTGCTTGTTTAAATGGAGAAATATTTTATTTAGCAGAAGTTAGAAGTGAAGAAGATTTAATAGAAGCAATGCAATTTTATGATTATATCGAAGTTCAACCACCAGCTAATTATGAGCATTTATTACGTGGTCATGATATTAATAATATGGATCATTTATATAAATGTCTTAAGAAGATTATAAAATGTGCGAAAGCAGCTGGTAAGTTGATTGTAGCAACAGGAGATGTCCATAATATAAATAAAGAAGACCGATTATATCGAGAGATTATTGTTAATCAAAATGTTCCTGGTAAAGGACGACATCCATTAGCAAGATATTTAAATGGTAGTAGTAAGCAAAACACTAATAATGAAAATATTCAAGCTACTATAAAGGCTGCAGGTAGTCGAGGAATTAGTTTAGACGATTTAGATAAGAAGTTATTAAAATATATTTATGTTTTGACAAAAATAAGGAAGATTCCGATTACGGCGACTAATTTAGCTGATATATATGCAATTAATAAAAATAATACTAATGAAGAAATTTTTAAAGGTAAAAATGGTGAAGAAGAAAAGCTTAAATTTGTAAATTCTTCATTGCGTAAATTATTAGTAGCGGGAATTGTTAGAGAAAATGAAGGAATATATGAATTATTAAGTAATTATAATGATTCAGAAACAGTTAAGTCAGGTCATATTCCTAATCAATTTTTTAGGACGACTCGTGAAATGTTAGATGAATTTTCTTTCTTAAAAGATAAGGATTTGATTAAAGAAATAGTCATTGATAATCCCAATAAGATTATTGGTATGCTAGAAGAAATAGAAGTTGTTATTTATCCTGATAAGCCTTATTCACCAATTATTGAGCACTCCCAAGAAACGTGTCGCGATTTGGTTTTTGATAAAGCGCATAGTATGTATGGAGATCCATTGCCTGCTAATATTGAGGAACGTATTGCACAGGAATTTTATGGTGATAAAATTAATGCTTTGGTTAAAGAAAAAATTGCTATTGATCATCCCGAGATGAGTGATGAAGAAAGAGATAATATTTTTACACCAACTTTGCATGATGTTATCATGAGTGGTTATGATGGAGTTGTTAATTTGAAAAAGGAACAAGTTCTTAGAACAAGTGAAGAAGAATTAACAGAAGAACAAGCTATTGAGAAAGCTAAAGCGCAACTAACTGGTATTATTGGAGGGGGATTTGATGTTATTTATTTGATTGCCCAAAAGTTAGTTAAGCACTCTAATGATGATGGTTATTTGGTTGGTAGTCGTGGTTCAGTTGGTTCATCATTTGTTGCTAGTATGATGGGAATTACAGAATGTAATGGTTTACCAGCACATTATTATTGTCCAAATTGTCAACATAGCGAATTTGAAGATGAAAATGGAGTAGCTTATTCTGAAAATTATCCATCAGGATTTGATTTGCCAGAAAAAAAATGTCCAAAATGTCAAACTGTTATGGTTCATCAAGGTAATGATATGCCATTTGCAACTTTCTTAGGTTTTGCAGGTGAAAAAGTTCCTGATATCGACTTGAATTTCTCTGGAGATAATCAAGCTTCAGCACACGAATATACGAAAGTTTTGTTTGGAACAGATAATGTTTATCGTGCTGGAACAATTGGAACGGTAGCAGATAAAACAGCTTTTGGTTACGTTCAAGGGTATTTTGAAGAACGCCTTTATGATGTGTTAAAGATTGAAGCTCAAAGTTATGGTTTGTCAGTAACTGGTAAGGATGAATTGAAGAAAAAAGGTGTTATTAAGTCCTTTATAAGAGTTCCTGAGGTTGAACGAATAAGTGTTGGTTGTACTGGGGTTAAAAGAACAACAGGCCAACATCCAGGCGGAATCGTTGTTGTACCTGGATATAAAGATATTTGGGATTTTACTCCATTTCAATATCCTGCTGATGATCCAACAGCAGCTTGGCGTACAACCCATTTTGATTACCATGCTATTGATGCAGATTTATTAAAATTAGATATATTAGGACACGATGATCCAACGGTTTTAAGAATGCTTCAAGAATTAGCTAATAAGTATATTACGCATGGTCGAGAAGATTTTGATGTGACAGCGATTGATTTAGGAGACTTAGATACCATGAAAATATTTACTGGCCCAGAAATTTTGGGAGTCGATCGCTATAAATTAAGAGGTTCAGTTGATAAAAATGGTCGTAAGTATTGCCCAACTGGAACTTTAGGTGTTCCAGAATTTGGTACATCGTTCTTACTTGGTATGCTTGAAGAAACAAAACCGACAACTTTTGCCGAACTTATTAAGATATCTGGTTTATCACACGGAACAGATGTATGGTTAGGAAATGCCAGAGATTTGTGTACTCCTAACGAAAAGGGAGTTATTCAAGTTCCTTTTAAAAATGTTATTGGTTGTCGTGATGATATTATGGTTAATTTAATTCAATGGGGATTACCACCTGCTAAAGCATTTAAAATAATGGAATTTGTTCGTAAAGGTAAAGCTAGTAAAGATCCGGCTACTTGGGCCGAACATGCACAATATATGAAAGAACATAACATTCCTGAATGGTATATTGAATCTTGTCATAAGATAAAATACATGTTCCCTAAGGCGCATGCGACCGCTTATGTTACTTCAGCCTTTAGAATAGCTTGGTTTAAAGTGCATTATCCAATACTATATTATTGTGCTTATTTGTCAATTAGACGTGATCAATTTGATATTGCTTCAATGATAAAGGGTGAAGATGCAATTAGAGCTAAGATTGATGAATTGGATGCAAAAGGTAATTCCATATCTAATAAGGAAGCAGATACAAGAGAAACTTTATTATTATGTTTGGAAATGTGTTGTCGAGGTTTTTATTTTAAAAATATTGATGTCGATAAAAGTGATGGTAAAAAATTTGTTATTACTGAGGATGAAAAAGGTTTAATTATTCCATTTAGAGCTCTTGATGGTTTGGGAGAAAATGTTGCCGAGGCGATAGTTAAATCTCGTAAAGGTGGTCCATTTATTTCAATGGAAGATTTACGAAATAGAGGCAAGGTAAATACGAGTGCAATGGAAAAATTAAAAGCTTTAGGTTGTTTAGACAATATGTCTGAAAGCAATCAATTAAGTTTATTTTAGATAAAAAAACATTATCAATTGAGATAATGTTTTTTTGTTATTTGTTTTTAGAAATTTTTTCAAAGACGTAGTCGTCGTTAACTTTTTTAAGTGTTATTGTGAAATGTTCAAATTCATTTAATTTATCTTCTTGTAATTCTAACTTATCAGATTCATAAACTTTTTCTTTATTATTAGCATCTTTAGTAAAATAATATTTATTATTATAATTGTATACATAGGCAACTGCTATTTCAGTATTAAGTTTATTATTACTAGTAGTAGTTTTTATTATTTTATATAGAAGATATGTGTTGTCAGTATTTACCGCTAATTCAGTAGTTGAACGAAGGTAAACATCAAACTCACTATTATAAAAGTATTGGAATTTATAATTAATGCCAGCACTATAATCTTTATTATCAAAATCAACACCAAAGATTTTTTTAATAGCGTTACGAATACTGCTACCACTTATTATAGTCATATTATCAGTATCAAAACCATCATTTTTTAAAGCATTAATAACGGTATTGGAAACTTCACTTTCAGAATTATTAACAGCGTATTCGAAGGCTGTTGTTAGAATATTTCCAACAGTTAAGTCGTCGTAAGTAACTGAATCTCTATTATATAACAAGTCTAAACCATTATAAGCAGTTCCTTGGCCATAGGTAAGCTTAGTAATATAATCAATTGTGGTAGTTTCAGCAATTTTAGTTTCTTCATCGTTAGCTAATTTACCATCTTTTTTCTTTGATGATTGTTTGATGGCCAAGAAAATAACTAAGGCTATTGCTAAGATAAGTACTACTAATAAAATAATTTTTTTATTATCTAATTTTTTCATTTCTATAACCTCTTCTCTATTCTAAATGATAGCATATATTTAATAATTTATCTATATATTTTAATTATTTTCATTTTTTCTTTTTTGTGATAGGATTTAAATAATGGTTTTTAATATTTAGTGAGGAGTGTTTTAAAAAATGGCTAATGTTATATGTAATGAAGTAGAAGAAGTGTTTAATCCTTTAGCTTTTTATGAGGGAAATTATATTTTTCCAATAGATACTTTATATGATTGTTCAAAAGTAGTGAATGGTAGAAACCTGGTAAAAGAATATTTTTATGATAATTATCTTCGTAAGCTAAATTCTTTAATTGATGATTTTAAACTTTGTATGAAAGGGATTGCTTTAAAGTCTGATGCTTCTTTGACTCATAATAGTCGTGAATTGAAAATTTCTTTAGAATTTATTTGTTATGCTATTTGTGAAAGGTTTGCAGGATGTTCACCTGAACTTTCAGGAGATTATTTTAAGAATAAAGAAATTTTAAGTGATTTTTTTAGAAAATATAAAAAAGCAATTACTGCTTTAAAAAATGAGACTTCTTTAGAAGGATTAGAAAAAGAAAGTTCTGCTTTAATAGAATTATATAACGATAATGAACAAATGAAGAAAGAATTTATGGGAAAAGATTATATTCCCGGAAGTTTTAATTCTTTTTTAGATAAAGTTAGAGATTGTATAGTAACGTTTTTAGTAAGATATAATCAAATGGCTCAAGTTTGTGATAAACCAATATCTTTAGAGGCTTTAAATGATTGTTTAGATTTAGAAAAATTTGAATTTGCGATGGCCAATATTTTAATTGATTTAACAAAATTAGTTGAGCAAAATGATAACAAAGTACATAATAGTTTTATATACGTTGATTTATATATGCAAAAAATTCAAGCACTTAAAGAGTTAAGTAATTATGATTTCAAAATGAAAGTTACTTGTTTTGATTGGACAAAAAGACTTGTTAAATTAGATGAATTAATAAATGAGTGGAGTGCTATTAGGAATAGACATCCAGAATATCGTACATTTTCGATGGATATTGCTGATGGTGTTAATTATCGTGATGCAGAAGTAATGAGTGGTTTGTTAGAAAGATTACGAAAATTAGTAGAATCAAAAGAATTAGTAGCTTCATGGAACTTTGTTAGAAAAGGACAGGCTGATCATACTAATTATGCTCCTCGTGAAAAGAAATTTGGTTCTAAAGAAGGAAAGACAAAAGAAGAAAAAGATCGTGAATTAAGAAGAAGATTAGATTTCTTTGAACAAACATCATATTTATATAGAATAGAAGGAATAAACAATTTTTCTGGCTATGTAGGTTATATTTATGGTAATGGAAAAGTAATATTTGAAAAATTTTATAAAGATTTGGATAGTTATGAATTAGCTTCCGAAAATGCCACATATGTTATGAACTTGGACAATTTTATTGAAATGTCTAAAAAAACTAAAGTAGAAATTATGCAGTATATAAAAGATGGAGAAACAAAAGTAAAAAGAAAATATCATACAGCAAAATGGGAAGTAAATATGAGTAATTTAATTAATGAAACAGGTTATGATACGGAGACACTTTCTCTAATAGATAATTTAGTATCAAGTAGTGAAATTAAAAAAAAGGGTGTTAATAATGTATAAAATATTGGATATTATGGATAGTGAAAAAGAAATTTTAGAACAATTAATTGAAATTGATAATAAAATTATGAATGATAAATTAACTTATAAAGATATTTTAAAAAAGACAATGAAAGCATTGAAAGAAAAAAAAGAGTTGAAAGTAGATAAAGATATGTTATTTGTAACAGAAGGTGACTATGAACTTACTATAGGAATATTAAGTAAGATAGAAAACATGGAATGTAAAGTTGTTATTTTTATAAATCAGAATTATATAGCATTAAATAAATGGCTTATTAGTAAATATCATGAATTAACTGGGAATACGCAACATATAATAGATTTTGGAGATAACTATAATGCTTATATTGGAAAAGATTATAATGTTATACCAGTAGGTAGTGATGATTATAAAAAAATAGTTTGGGATGATTTTTGTGAATAGAAAACCGGTAATAGGAATATTAGCAACTAGTAATTATATGGTAAGTGATGATTGTTTCTTAGATACTTATCGATATGGAAATAATTATATACGAAAACTGGTTGAATTAGGTGCTGTGCCTTTGTTAATTCCTTTTTGTGATGAAAAAATAATAGAAGAGTCATTGGCAATGTGTGATGGTTTGTTGTTACCGGGAGGAAGCAGGATACGACCAGTTAATTTTGAAGTTATTGATTATTTTTATCAAAAGAAAAAACCTATTTTAGGTATTTGTATGGGAATGCAGACTTTAGCGATGTATTCGGTAAATAAAGAAAGTACAGAGGTAAAAAGAATTATTGAAAAAATACCAAGTGATCAACATTGGCCAGTGGAAGTAAAAAGGAATAATTCAAACATAACTGTTCATAAAGATAACGTACTTTCTGATAGTAAGTTAGCAAAAATAATAGGTCAAACAGAAATAGAAGTTAATAGTGTTCATCATAATTGTATTATAACTGTCGGTAGTGAATTTATGGTTAGTGCTCGTAGTTTAGATGGGATAATTGAAGGAATAGAATATAAAGGTAATGATCGTTTTATAATAGGAGTACAATTTCATCCCGAGTTATTGCCTCAATTTAATAATATTTTTGAAAAATTTATTGCGGAGTGCCGGAAAGATAGATAGAATGATCTATCTTTTTTTATAAAAAAGGTTATTATTTGGTATAATATGAAATAGGTGGTTAAATGAAAAAAGTAATATTGGTAGATGGAAATAACTTAATGTTTAGAAGTTATTATGCAACAGCTTATACAGGTAATGTTATGAAAAATAGTAAGGGAGTACCTACTAATGCTTTGTATGGTTTTGTTGGGATGATGAATAAAATTATTCATGAAGAAAAACCAGAATATATAATGGTGGCTTTTGATATTGGTAAAAATTTTCGTAAACAGAAATATGAAACTTATAAAGATGGTCGTGCAGAAACACCAAACGAATTAAAAATGCAAATGTCTGTTGCAAGAGATATTTTGACAGTGATGGGGATTAAATATTATGAAATGGAACCATATGAAGCAGATGATATAATTGGAACTTTTGCTAAAAAATGTGAAGAAGATGATGATTATGTAGCAACGATTGTTTCTTCAGATAAAGACTTATTGCAATTATTATCTGCTGAAGTTGATATAAAACTATTAAAACAAAAAGATTATATTCGCTATAATCCACAAACATTTAAAAAAGATTGGGGATTTGAACCAATTAGAATGATTGATTATAAAGCTCTAGCTGGTGATGCTTCTGATAATATTCCTGGGGTTAAAGGTATTGGTGATAAAACAGCAATCAACTTATTAAAACAATATGACACAATTGAAGATATCTATGAACATATTGATGAGCTTAAAGGAAAAGTTAAGGAAAAATTACTTAATGATAAAGATAGTGCATTTATGAGTAAGGAAATAGCAACAATATATCGTGAAGTTCCAATAAATGATAGTTTAGAGGAAGTTAAATACAATGGACCTGATTTAGTAGCTTTAAATAAATTATATGAAGAATTAGAATTTTATTCTTATATAAAGAAGAATGTGGAATCTTCCAAAGCAATAACAAAAGAGATAAAGTATATTAATGTTAAGAGTAGGGAAGATTTAAGTAAGTTAGAAGAACAAGTTGGTCTTTATGTGGAATGTAGTCAGGAAAACTATCATGATGGAGAAATCATTGGATTAGCTCTTAGTGATAGTAAGAATAATTATTTTATAAGTAATAGTATTTTAGAAGACGTAGGGGATATTTTAAAAGATAAAACAATTTTTACTTTTGATCAAAAGAAAAACTTTGTTTTATTGAAAAAATTAGGTTTAGAATTAACTGTAAAAGATGACTTAATGATTGCAGCTTATTTACTTAATATAACTAGTAAAGATGATATAGCTTATTTAATGAATAGTAATGATTGCGAAGTAGCTTTTTATTCGCAAAGTTTAAAAGATGGCTTTAAAAAGTCAGATATTGTTTTAAAGAGTAGATTTATTTTTGATAAGCGAGATTACTATGTAAATTCTTTAGAAAAAGAAGAAATGTTATTTTTATATTATGATATTGAAATGCCTTTAGTTACAGTCTTAGCTAATATGGAATATGATGGTGTTATTGTTAAACAATCTATTTTAGAAGATATGGGTAAAGATATGGAAGAAAGGATTAATGAATTAGCTCATAAAATATATGAATTGGCTGGTGAAGAATTTAATATTAGTAGTCCTAAGCAACTTGGTGTTATATTGTTTGAAAAGTTACAACTTCCTTATGCTAAGAAGACTAAAACTGGTTATAAAACAGATGTTAATATTTTGAATAAACTTGTTAATGAACATGAAATAGTAGGAAAAATTTTGGAATACAGAGGTTTAACGAAAATAAAAAGTACTTACTTAGATGGTTTAGCTAATTACATTAGAGAAGATGGAAAGATACATACTATTTATAAACAAAATTTAACGAGAACAGGACGTTTATCTTCAGTTGAACCTAATTTACAAAATATTCCAGCACGTGATGAAGAAGGAAGAAAGATTAGAAAAGCCTTTTTACCAGAATTTGATTGCTTTTTAAGTGCTGATTATTCCCAAATGGAATTACGTGTTTTAGCACATGTTAGTGATTGTAAGGAATTGCAAGAAGCATTCATTAAAGATGAAGATATTCATACAAGAGTAGCTGCAGATATTTATGGTATCGCGATGGAAGATGTTACTAAATTACAGAGAAAGACGGCGAAAGCAGTTATCTTTGGAATTGTTTATGGAATATCAGGTTTTGGTTTAGGAGAAAACTTAGAAATAAGTGCTAAGGAAGCTAAAGAATTTATTAATAAATATTATGAATTGTATCCAGGAGTTAAAAAATATATGGATAACATAGTTATGGAAGCTTATCGTGATGGTTATGTAAAAACTTTATTTAATAGAAAAAGAGTAATTGATGAATTAAATAATAAGAATTTTATGATAAGACAAAGTGGTGAACGTATTGCTCTTAATACACCAATTCAGGGAACAAGTGCTGATATTATGAAAAAAGCAATGGTAGGTGTATTTAATGATATGAAGAAAAATAACTTACGTTCTAGAATGCTTTTACAAGTTCATGATGAATTAATCTTCGATGTTGTAGAAGAAGAAAAAGAAATCTTAGAGAAGATTGTTAGAGATAATATGGAACATTGTGTTACTTTAGCTGTCCCTTTAAAAGTAAGTCATGATTATGGTAAAGATTGGTATGAAACAAAATAATTAATTAGGCACTTTATAGTGCTTTTTTTTATGGATTTATGGTATTATATACGTTGTATAGGAGGAGTAAAATGAAGGAAGTAAAAAAATTTATAATAGCTAGTCTAGTTATTATGTTGTTAAAAATTGTTGGTGGTTTATTATGTAATAGCTATACTTTAATTGAAAGTTCAATATATGAATTATTGATGATAGTTTTAATTACTTTAACTTCTAAAAATAAAGAAAATAATAAAAAGAAAGCTTTATTAAGTTCACTAATAGGCTTGGTTTTTGTTATTTTAGGAACTTTGGTAACTTTATTATCGTTTACGTATCCAGTTACAAAGGTTAGTTTTGGAATAATATTATTTGTTATATTAAGTGTTTTCATTAGATATGCAGTTGGATGTTTTACAACTAATACTAGCTATAATAAAAGAAAGGGTTTACTTACAGTCAGTTATTTAAATAGTAATATGGACTTCTTATTATGTGGTGTTAGTTTAGCAACTTTACTTAGTAAAATAAATATTTTTATTTTAAAAGATGCTGATAAAATAGGTTGTATCTTTATCTTAGGTTTAATTATTTGGAAATCTTTAAAAATAATTTTAAATAGTTTTAAAGTAATGGAAGATGAACATAAAGAATTAAGTGAAGAATATACTGATGAAATAACTAATAGAACAGAAGTTAAAAAAATAGATAAATTAGTATTAAATAACTTTGGAGGAATAAAAGCAATTAAATTAGAAGTTGCTTTAAAAGAAAGTCTAAGTATTATAGATCTTAATACATTTATTGTTACTTTACAGGATTATTTATTGAAAGAAGCTGATGTTGCTTATCTTATAATGAGTAATAATATAGTAAAAAAGAAAATTAATGTAAGGAGTTTGAAACAAGATGCCAGAAATAGCAGAAGTAGAAACAGTAAGACAAACGTTAAAAAAACGAATTCTAGGAAGAAAAATCAAAAACGTTAATATTTTATACGATAAAATTATTGAAACAGATGTAAAAGAATTTAAAGAAAAATTAATTGGTTTAAAGTTTGAAGATATTTTAAGAAAAGGCAAATGGTTAATGTTTGATATAGGTGATTATTATTTATGTAGTCATTTACGAATGGAAGGCAAGTACTTTATTAAAGACCATAATGAAGAAATAAGTAAACATGAACACATTATTTTTGAATTTGAAGATGGAGTAGATCTTCGTTATCATGATACTCGTAAGTTTGGCAGAATGGCTTTAGTTTTAAAAAAAAATATTGCTGATTATGAACCAATAAAAAAACAAGGAATTGAACCAATTGATGATAAATTAACTAAAGAATACTTGTATGATAATTTTCATAATCGTAAATTACCAATGAAGACATTATTACTTGATCAAACAATTATATCTGGCTTAGGTAATATTTACGCTGATGAAGTCCTTTTTGGAGCAAAGATTAATCCTTTGCGTTTAGGAACCGAAATAAAAGTTGATGAATGTCAACAAATTGTTGTGGCTAGCAAAAAAATTATTGAGGAAGCTATTAAATGTGGGGGGACAACGATTAGAAGTTATACCTCTAGTTTAGGAGTTACAGGAAGATATCAAGAACATTTAATGGTTCATAAAAGAGAAAATGAAGCTTGTAAGGAATGTGGAGCAATAATAAAAAGAATTGTCGTTGGTGGAAGAAGTACATATTATTGTCCAAATTGCCAAAAATAAAGAGGTGTTTTGATGAAAAAGATACAAAAGGGGCTTTTTCTTATTAGCTTATGTTGTTTATTAATGACTTTAAGTGGTTGTGGCGAAACAAGAGCAGATAAGGAATATGCAAAAAATCCGCAAGATTATGTACTAAAGGAATTAAAGGAAAAATATGCAATAGAGGCCGTTGTAGAAAAGGAAGAAACTAAAGTTTATAACAGAAAAAATGGGAAAATAGAATATGAGTATTTTGTTTTATCTTTAAAAGATGATAAGGATTTTAAGTTTAATGCGGTCACAATGTGGGAAATGGAAGAAAGAAATTTTAATAGACATTATAAATTTGCAACTAATTATGCTAGTTTTATTAATTATAAATTGCTTACAGAATACTTTAATAATTATCCTAAGATAAAATTTATTGGAGAACTTGGTGAAGTTTCAGATAAAACTTTTTTACGTAACTATGAAATGGGAATTTATATAGATGATACTAATTATTTAAATGAAATTCCTAGTATTTTAATTAGTGCTCAAAATTCAATAAATTCACTTTATGATGTTAATTTAAGTGTTAAAAGTAATGGAAAAGTAGCAACTATTATGTTAAAACCAAGACATAATAGTCGTACTTTAGAAGAAATTACTAAAGATTTAGAAAAACTAAAATAAGTAATGAAAATAAAAAGTCTTGCATATAGTTAGATGTTGTGTTATAATCCTCGACAGCACTTGAGAAAGGGGAAAGAATATGAACATTATTTATTTAGATGGTCAAAGTGAAATTAATAGAGAAATATTAATGAGATTAGTAGCTAATAATGCAGCTAGAGGTAATAATAAATTGTTAGAAAATATAAGAAAATATCATTTAGATGATATAAGTAGAATATGTGATTATATAATGAGTATTTTAGGAGGATCAATTATTGATGCTAGAGTTTTAAATGCTTGTTATCATCAAGCTTTAACTGAATTAAATATTGATAGTAATAAGATAACAAAAGCAATGGTTACTTCTAACGATGTTCAAGTTAAGCAAGGATTAGCTATGTAATAGTAAAGGACTTAGAAATAAGTTCTTTTTTTTGAATCTTTATGTTAATTAAGAGAAGTGTTATAATTTAGATAGGTGGTAGTATGAAAAAAGATTATCTTGTTGTTTTGATGATTTGTACAATTATTTTTGGTGGAGGATATATAGTTCATCTAAAAAGTACTAATGGACTTTCGACTAATTTTAAGGAAGAAGTTATAAATAATGAATTTGCTCCAACAGAAACTAATGATAATGATACTTTTGTTTATGATGAAACTAAACGTTTAAAAGAAAGCTCTTATTCTTTACAGCAAGTTTATGATTCAATAGCAGCTAAAAAAGGTCAAATAGAAATTCAAATTCCTGCTGAACTTAATGATATTTATCAAAATTTTTATGATTATTTTGATGGAAGTAACTTATTTTATAATGTTTATGGTGAAAGTTATAATTATGATGAATATATGTTTGTTCATTCTTATAGTAAATTAAGAAATAATTCAGAAATGTTTGGTTTGTATTTAATTAATTATACTAAGTGTCAAATTTTTTCTAACGTCGATAATAATAGTCGTACGCAAATGACTAAACAGTATTGTGAAAATGAACCACAGGAGTAGGTGATTATAATGAAAAAGATAATATTAAAAGCTTTTTTAATTATGTTAATTATTTTTTCTTTTGCAAGAGTAAGAGCTTTGGAAGTTGGAAAGATGGGAATAATTGTAAATCGTTGTGTGTTAAATAATGATAATAAAATAAATATACCAGTTAAGGTTATCGGTTTAAATAATGGTTTATTAAGTAGTAAAATTCTAGAATATGAACTTGGAATGATTGATAATGATACCGATTTATATTCTGTTTCGATTCAAGATGTAAATGGTGAATATTTTAGAGATATTTTAATTGATGACAAACAAAATAGTGATAAAAAAAGTAAAATTTTATTTTATTTAAATAAAGATATTAATTTAAAAGAAATGAAAGAAATTTTAAACTTTAATTTGGTTTATAATTTAAAAAAATCAGTTGATCAAATTAATATTTTAGGTAATACTATATATATCAGTGATGATAGTTCATTATGTGATAAAATAAATGAGGGTAGTTATATAGAAAATAAGAATATGGAACAATTAGATGTTACGAAAGAAAGTAAAACATTTAATTTTGCATGGATTGTAGTAGGGGTTTCCTTTTTGATAAATGTAATTCTTATAATTTATATAAAGACTAATGATTAGAAGGAGATAAAATTATGCCATACGTACAAGTTAGAACAAATAAAAAAATTATTAATGATCAAGAAGTAAGAATGAAAGAAAAAATTGGAGAATTAATAAAAATATTGGGTAAGCAAGAAAGCTGGTTAATGTGTGAATTTGTTCCAGAATGCAAGATGTATTTTCAAGGAAAAAATAGTGAACCAATTGCTTATGTAGATATTAAAATTTATGGAAGTTGTGATTCACAAAAATATAATATGATGACTCAGGAAATAACTAATTTATTGAATAAAGAATTAGAAATAAAACCAGATAATATATATGTAAGTTATAGTGAATTTGAAAATTGGGGTTGGAATGGTAATAACTTTTAATTGTAGGTGATAAGAGTGAATGATAAGCAAATAATGAAAAAATTTAAAAAACTAGGTAAAGATATTAAGCAAGAAATTAGAATTAAATATAGACAGGCTCATTTGCATGAATATAAGCATTCAATCTATTTATTTATTGTTTATGTTTTGCTAGGAATTATTGGATTAATAGGTCTTTATATTGCTTTAACAAGTCAATTTTTATGGGGATTTATTATTTATGTTGTTTCGTTTATTTGTCTTATCTTATTTATTTTTTTACTTAAAAAGAGCAATAAACCTTTTTATAAGTATTTACGAAGAGTACTAAAAAAATATTAACGTTTAGTTAATATTTTTTATTTTTTTTATTAATTTCATGTCACTTAAGAAAGAATCTAGTTCGTATAAATCCATTAATTTATCTATATCAAGTAATTGTGTAATTATATCGACACTAATGCCGATGTCTTTTAGTTTAGCTTCAATAAATTCATAGTCTAAAGGTTCCATTTTTTCGTAGTTTATGTCAAAAAGAATATTAACTATTAAATCTTTAAGAGTTCTTAGACAACGAAGCTTATATTCTGCATTGGGAGCTTCTGTATAGATGGCTGATTTACCATCTACATCAATGATAGCTGGTTTAGGTTTTCTTTTTATAGAAATTAAAACATTGGCATCACGGAAATTAGTTTCAGGTTTTAAACTTAGATCAACATGGTAAATGTTGTTTTCAATTAATTCTTGGACGGCTAAAATTAGTTCTTTAAAAATATCGATTTGCATTTTTAGTGGAAACATACGCATATTAAAAATGGGAATATGATGACGATGGTAGTGAAGGACTGTGCCTCCAAAATGATTGTTAACCATGATTGGCCTTTTTTGAAGATGTGTACGACTAATGTTTTCTTGACGTTCGATGGCTTTGTATACGGCATCTATACCATATATTCTAACACCATCTTTATTATAATAACTTGTTTTAAAACGGCTAGCATTTGTTTTTCTAAAAAAATTACGATTGTCGGCAATATTAACGCCTTCTTTATCATAGATTTTTTGATAAAGGTAATCATAATTTTTGGGATGATTATAATATATTTTGTATAAGATATCTTTTGTTTCACTTTGACCAGTTTTAAAAACGATTCCATCAGTTCCATGGCCTAATTCTAATTTTTTTTCTTCAAGTAATTTAATATCAGCGCTTGTTAAATATAATGGTTCTATATGTTCAATTTGTGACATAATACCTCTTCCTTTAATGAAAAATATTCTAACACAATGTTAATTTAATAGATGAAAATTTTTTATTTAAGACATTTATTTTACAAAAAATAGATTAAATAAATTTGTTATCAGGTGTTAGTAGACATTTTTTAACTGATATCTACAAGGAAAAATTAAATATTTTAAAAACAATTTATTAATTTGAAATATAAAAAAAACTTTAGAGAAAAAGCTTTTTAATAAGATAATATTTTTATATGTTGTTATTTTCATCAATTTCTAGTTGAATTGGTCTATTTTGATAGTCAAAGTCGTATGTTGGAATTTTGGTTATTTGTTCAAAAATAGATGAAGATAACAATTCATATTTGTATACAAGAGAATCTTTAAGGGGAGTTGTTGGTAAATCAAGATTTTTTCTAATATTTTTTAGATAACTTTGTCCTTTTTTTGAAAATCCTAAAACTTTTATATAATTTATAGTAGCTTCGTGTGCGTCTTTTTTTGTTAAACCAATAAGAATATGTGTTAACATACGACTTATTTTATTATAAGTATATCTTTTAGTTTTGATATTTTGAATTAATTCTTCTAAAGTCTTTGATTGATTAACAAATCTTAAAAGGCGAAATTCAATCCCTTCATCCACATCGAGGTATACACTTAAGTCTTTATCAGTTAGAATTTTAAATTTTAATAAAGTTAATAATTTATCTTCATCATATTCAATTATATTTTTTAAAGAACATACAGGTAGATAAGGACTTATATCTTCTTTATTTGTAAGCTTCTGACGAATATTGGAAGCACTGATTATACTAGAAGTACTTACTGTATCATGGTAATTGTTTGTCCTTTTTATTGTAATAGGTTCAATTTTAGAATTTAATTTATTAATGGCTTTTATGTAAGATATTCCAAGTAAATCATTTGGTTGATTAATATCTTCTATGATATTTAAAGCTTTTGCTAAAGCAGTTGGGTAGTTTGTTCCATTTTCTAAATAATTTTTAACTCTTATAGGATAATCTGAATCATTTAATTGAATGTCAGCGACCTTCTTTAGCAAGTCTAGGTTATTTGATTCACTTCCAAAAACGAGATAATCGACATGTAGTTTATCTAATAATTTAATGCTATTTAAAGCGAAGGTATCAGATGATTGAGTACCAAAGATAAAAGGCAATTCGATGACAAGGTCAATATTATTTTCTAGGGCAATTTTAGTTTTAGCTTCTTTAGTTTCTATAGAAATATTACCACGTTGAGTGAAATAACCATTTAAAACTAAGATGATTAGGGAATCAGGAAAAAGCTCTTTTATTTTTTTTAATTGATAAAGATGGCCATTGTGAAATGGATTGTATTCAGCTATAAGACCAATTGTTTTCATAAAAATCATTCTTTCTTTTATTTTTTCTTATGATAATTTTAATATAATAAGTTGTAATATTCAAGAAAAGTTGATATAATTATGGCGCTAGTGGGTGATTTAATGTACATTGATTTAGCAAAAGTAAATGAAGACGGAATAGTGATTGATGATGTTGTATCTTTTAATGAAGATTACCTTTCCAACACACCTATTCAAAAACTTGATAATGTAAAAATAGTTGGTCGTGCTTATTATAGTGTTACTAATGAAATTGTCTTTGATTGTAAGGTTGAAGGAAAAATGGTTTTGTTAGATGCTATGAGTGGTGAACCTGTAGATTATCCATTTAATTTTGAAATGTCAGAGGTATTAAGTGAAGAAGATGACGAAAAAAGTAAAAAAGAGTTAAAAACACTTGATATTATGGATATTTTATGGCAAAATATTGTACTAGAGGTCCCAATTAGTTATAAGAAGAATCCTGATGAAAAATATGAAATGTCAGGTGATGGTTGGGAACTAGTAGATGAAGAAAGAAAAAAGTTAGATCCAAGATTAGCTCCTTTGTTAGAGCTACTTGACAATAACGGGAAGGAGTGAAATCATGGCTGTACCTTTTAGAAGAACAAGTAAAACTAAAAAAAGAATGCGTCGTACTCACTTAAAAAAAGAAGTTGGAACTTTAACTAAATGTCCTCAATGTGGCGCAACTATCCAACCTCATCGTGTTTGTACAAAATGCGGTTATTATAAAGGTAATGAAGTAATTAAAGTTACTGAAGAAGAAACTACTGAAGAATAGTTATAACTACTTTGGTAGTTTTTTTAATGTTTATATAGCATTTATTGATATTATAAGGTATAATTAAATTGTTGTTGCCGATTTAGTACAGTGGTAGTACAGATGCATGGTAAGCATCAGAGGTCAGTTCAATTCTGTCAATCGGCACCATAAGGAAATACGCTCGAACTTTTCGAGCTTTTTTAATACAACTAACTCATTTGGGTTAGTTTTTTTGTGTATCGAACTCCCACGTTTAAGCTTGGAAGTCATACAAAGACTATCCTACAAAGAAAGGATGGTATTTATGGTAAATATTATTAAGCAAGAAGTTGTTATTGAAGAATCATTAAAAAAGAAATTAGAACTAATATGTGAGTTTTCGAATACTACTCTAAAAATTATAAATGGTAGTATAAGAAAAATTGATAGAACTAACTTAACTTATGTTGAACCTCATAGAATAATAATTAATGATATAACATTTCTTGCTTTTAATTATTCTAATGAGATATTCATTGAGAATTTATCTAATAAGATTAAACTATCTGAATTAGAAGATTATTTAAAAACTAACTAAATACTACTATTCCCTAATCAGGGAATTGACATTTTCTTAAAAAAAGATATTATATATAACCAATGAAAGAGGTATTCTCTAGAAATGGAGGTACACCGATGATAAAAAGCAAAGATAAAATTAAAATATATAATATTGATTTTAATGAGGAGTCAGTAGTATTTAGACTTTACTAGATACTACCAGCTCCTCTTTTTTAGTAAAAGGAGTTGAAGATTAATGGATAACGAAAAGAAACTATGTGGAATCTATATGAGGGTATCAACTGAAGATTAAGCTCGTGAGGGTTTTAGTTTACCAGAACAAAAAGAACGATTAGAGGCTTATTGTAAGTTCAATGGTTATAAGATAGTAGAATATTATACTGACGCTGGAATAAGTGCTAAAACAGGCAATCATAGACCAGAATACGATAGAATGCTTGAAGATGGTAAACAAGGCAAAATAAATATGATTATTGCCTTAAAACTAGATAGAATTACAAGAAGTACAAGAGATTGGGAAACTTTAATGGATTATCTAGAAAAATATAATATTAATATTGCTTTTGTTAATGATGATATAAATACTACTACTGCTAATGGTAAAATGGTATCTCGTATTATGATGAGTGTATCACAAAATGAAATTGAAAGAACAAGTGAAAGAACTATCATAGGTTTAGAGGGTGCTATTAAACAAGGACACGTTCCTAGTACATAATGACACATCATTATTTTTATCGTTATTACTATTGTCTTTATTAGAATTGTTAGATATCTCAAATTTATATTCTTTTCCTGTTTTTAAGACAAATCTAGCAACCCTAGGTAGTTTATTACCATCACTATCATAATCACCGACAATGATACATTCTATCATATTTTCAAATGCCTCACGATTAAACTTTTTTAAAGTTGTAGGATAATTATCAAAATACTCATCTATTAATTTCAATTGTTTAGATAATCCTCTGTTTTCATCTAATAATTGTTGATAATTATTGATTTCTTCCTTAACTTGATTAAGTTTATCTAATAACTCACGTTCTTTTTGAATAAACAATTCTTTTCTATCAATATCATTATCTAATTCCATATCAATTATTTTTGATAATCGTTGTTCTATGGTTTCTTTTTCTTTTAGTAAATTATTTAACTTATCTTGATAATCATTATCATTGATAACATCTTTAATTGCTTTAATTAAAGCATTTTTTGTTTTATGCTTATTTTTGATAATATCATTATAAATCATAACAAAAGTTTCTTCTAATTTAGTTTCACTAATACCTACTGAATCAGGGCAAGCATCCGAATGTTCTCTTTTTTTGAAACAAGTCCAATAATAATTATATTTTGGATGTTTTTTAGAATAAGAACTTTGTCTTCTACAAAAGTTAGTTCCACAAAAAGCACATTTGATTTTACCACTAAATGCGTATTTTCTAGTTTCACGACTTTTATAGTCATTCTTATTAAAAGTGATACCCTCATATCGTTTTTTAGATAACTCTTGAACTTTGTCCCAAACTTCTCTTGAAATAATTGGCTCATGATGATCTTTGACATAATATTTTTCTTTTTCACCTTTATTTTTTACACATTTGTGAGTAATAGGACTAACTGTATATGATTTATTTTGTAATAAATCGCCAACATATTTTTCTTGATGTATCATATTACTGATAGAAGAAGTAGACCATCTTGCACCTGTATAACTAGGTATTTTCATTTCTTCAAGTTTATTTGCAATTCTTCTACATCCTAAACCCTCACAATACCAATTAAAAACCATTCTAACAACTTCGGCTTGTTCTTCGTTAATATCTAATTGCTTTGTTTCTTTGTTCCAGTCATAGCCATAACAATCAGGACTTCCAACATATTCGCCACGTTTCATCATTGCTTTTAAACCTAACTTAACATTTTGAGAAGTTGATTCACTTTCGGCTTGTGCGAAAGCACTATATAAAGTTAGAAACATTTCACTATCTAAATCTATGGTATGAATATTTTCCTTTTCAAAAAATACATCAACTTTCTTATCTCGTAATTCTCTACAATATTTTAAAGTATCTAGTGTATTTCTCGCAAAGCGAGAGATAGACTTTGCTAAAATAATATCTATTTTACCATTTAAAGCATCATCTATCATTCTTTGAAATTCACATCTATTTTTAACTTGTGTTCCACTAATACCTTCATCAGCGTATATTCCTACAAATTCCCATTCAGGATTAGATTTAATTTTTTCAGTATAATATTTGATTTGTGAATTATAACTTGTAATCTGTTCTTCATCATCTGTACTTACACGACCATAAGCACAAACACGTTTTTTCTTATTTGCAATAGTAATATTATTATTTTTATCTTTGAGATTAGCAGCTATAATCTCAACTTGTGCCATTTATACCTCACTTTCTTTTTTTTAATTCATTTTGAACTTACTGCTTCGTTCCAAAAATATTATATCTTAATTTTGTCATAACTGACATAGTATTTTAGTAAAAACATTTTATTTTTTCTTTTAATACATAAAATTGTTTTTCTGTAATTAAGTTTAATTTCTTTAAATCAAACAAAATAGATAGATTAATTGATTTATCAATAATATTATCTATTTCTAATTGATTAAGTTTATTTGTATCTTTTTCTTCTAATATCTTATACAAAAAGTTTCCCCCTTTCTTCATATTTTTTAATAATAATTTTTCATAACTAATCTCAATTCCTTTCTATTATTTTGCAAATAGTTTTAATCAAATTCACTTAACAAATTATTCATATAATCTAATTCTTCTTTAGTAGGTTTAATTGCTTCACATCTCTTGCCATTCCAAACCATAACACCATCTGGATCATATCTAATATGTGGTCCTGTTTTCCCATTCATTAAATCTTCATAATCTTTAAATATTTCAGTAATAGATATAATAGTTGTATATTTATTATCTTTCGTTTTATATGAATTTAAATAACCTTTAAAAAAGACTTGATTATCTTTAAATAACAAGTCTTTATAAATTTGATATAAATTATCGTGAATAGAAATACTTACATATACCTCTTTATATTTATCATTATTGAATTTATAAGTTAAAACATTTAACAAATAATAACCACTTTTTCCAATAGTAATGCTTTTGATGATACCATCCATTATAACTTGATTATAATGTTTATCACTCATTTAACACCTCCTAACTGTTATAACTAACTGATTAGTTATATATTTTTTTATATATTTAATTTATATATAGCTTATATATTTGCCATACCGGTGAGTGGAAGATCAAGGACCGGGCA
>ERZ779835.2-NODE-2-length-156003-cov-8.695911_pt1 | contig 156003 bp, 149 predicted proteins | sample MGYA00511382_ERZ779835 | MGnify/ENA primary metagenome ERZ779835 (study PRJEB29588, sample SAMEA2150814) | human gut metagenome | biome: human gut; feature: human-associated habitat; material: faeces | place: Denmark | collected 2008/2010 ... | reverse complement strand
TTTCTATTAATATTATATAAAATAAATAAGGAGCTTAAAGCCATTAGTAATTCTAAAAAAATTGTAATGATGACTTCACTAATTAAATCTTTTAGATTATTTAGTTCGTTAAAACGAGTTATAATTTCACCCTGACTTTTTGTTTTAATAACTGATAAAGGGAGATTAAAAATGTGTTTAATAAAAGGAATAATCACTTTCAAATCAAGATTTTTATTTAAATAAATGACATATTCTTCTTTTTTATATGAAAAATATGTTTTTAATAAACTTAAGCAAACAAACATAAGTGATATAATAGAAACCACTTGATATGTATTTGCTTCGATAAAATACATAGATGCTTTTAATTGATAACTTAATATTATGGAAAATATAGATAAAATGATACTTAAAAATATTATTTTCATGACTAGTTTTTGATCATCTTTAGAAATGTTATTAAGCATATCTTTTAAAATACTATTTTTATCATATTGAGGCAATTGATTTAATGGTTTTAGAACTAATATGATATTAGTCCATTTTTTTAAAAAAGCTTCTTTTTTTATTTTAATGTAACCTTTGGCAGGATCCATTAAGTAATAATACTTGTGATTATACTTGTATATAACGACAAAATGTAATAAATTATTATCATTAGTGTGAGCGATAACCGGTAATAGCTCTTTTTGAATGTCGTTGGTTTTGGCTCCGAATGCATTAAACCCATATTTTTCAGCAGCTTTTTTGATATTGTAAGCAGTTGTTCCCTTTGCTGTTGTATAGGTATCGTCCTTTATTTTTTCTAATGGAATGTAACCGTTATAATATTTTATTATTGAACTAAGACAACACGCTCCACAATCACTTATATTGCTTTGATAAACTGTGATATTTTTCATTTTTTACTCCCTTCACTTTATATATTATCGTTGAGAGTAAAAAATCCTTTTAAACATAAAAAAAATAACAAAATTTGTTATTCATCGTCTGTTCCCATGGAGATGTCAGGATCCTCAGTTGGGATTTCACAATTACTAGTATCGAAAATACATGTTATACATGGTGTAAATTCATCGTTATTGGCATCAACAAATGTATCAAAAGCATAATTAATTAAAGAAGGAACAATAAAAATAACTAAACCAGCTAAAGTTTTTTTAAAAAGTTGGACAGCGCTACCAGTTAGATCTTCTTGCTTACCACTTATAACTACTTTAAATAAACTAGCGATACCTGAATAAGTTAGAATTAAAGGAGCAGCTATTTTTAAAATTATTATTGCTATCCCAACTATTTTTAAGGCACGTAAAGTTCCTGGATATTCACAAAAATGAAGCTTAGAACTAACACCAGCAGCATTTGTAATATTAGCTAGTATAAAAAATGAAAAGCATATAAATATTAAATATTTAGAATTTTTTTTATTCATCTGTACTCACCTATTAATATAATAACTTATTTTTAACTTTTAGTAAATTGAAGAGTATAAATTTTACATTAAATTAATATATTTTATTAATAATGGAGGAATGAAAATGATTAACAAAAAAAATTTATGGTTTGTAACATTATTTAGTATTATCCTAGTTCTTTCGATTTTTTATGTAGGAATGAGTGAAGACGATGTAAAAAGTTTAATTGAAAATAAAGAAGTTAATACAGAAGATACATCTTTGGTAGTAAAAGAAAGTACAGAATTGGTCGCTTTAAGAGTACAAAGTGACGAAGAAGTAATGGCAGATTTAGAAAAGTACCAAAACATTTTGCTTAGCGAAGCAGCTAAACCAGAAGAAAAAAGTGAAGCTTATACGGCCTTGCTTAACATTAACAATAATAAAGGATTGGAACAAGAATTAGAAAAAATCATAAAAAAAGAATTTAAATATGATTCATTTGTTAAAATTAATAGTGGCAATGTTACGGTAGTAGTTGATAATAATGGAGAACATAATTATGAAATTGCAAATAAAATTATTAGAAGAATTCAAAAAGAATTTGATAAAGAGATGTATATTACAGTTAAGTTTAGTTAACATATTATAAAAAGTTTCATACAATATATTGATAGTAGAAAGTGAGACATTGTATGGAACGTATTCTGACTAAAAGAGAAAGAGAGGTTTTCGAGCTATTAGTCTTAAACAAAACAACGTCAGAAATTGCTGAGGAATTAAAAATAAGTGAAAAGACAGTTAGAAACCATATATCTAATGTTATTCAAAAACTTGGTGTAAGTGGAAGAAGCCAAGCAATTCTTGAATTAATAAGATTAAATGAAATATATTTATAATCCTCTATTGAGGATTTTTTGTAACTAAAGTGCGTCTAAAAAAGACTTTTTTAAAATATATTTAATTAGGTGATGGAAATGCTTAAAAAGTTTACTTTAAGAAAATTATCTATAGCAATTTTGATGGCTATTGTCGCTTTTATTTTATATATGTTTCCAGAACCTCTTAAAGAACATATTGAAGATATGCAAAATAATAAAGAAGCAATCTTTTTGATTGATAAAAATAATTATGTTAGTATGATAAAAGTTATTAATAATGGTAAAGATACGAAAGAAAAAATTAGAGAAATTATAAAAACTTTAACTATAGATAGTGAAAATAATAAAATTATTCCTAATGGCTTTAAAGCTATTATTCCTAAAAATACTACTCTACTCGATTATTCATTAGAGGAAGGAATGCTAAAATTAAATTTTAGTAAAGAGTTTTGGAATGTAAAAAAAGATGATGAAGAAAAAATGATTCAAAGTATTGTTTATTCATTAACAGAAATTAAAGAGGTACAGAAAATAATGATTTTTGTTGAGGGAAAACAAATACAAAAATTACCTAAATCAAATAAAAAACTAGATTTATATTTGGATCGTAATTATGGTATTAATAAAGTTTATGATATAAAGACTTTTAATAATATTGATTGTTATACAGTGTATTTTTTAGGAAAAGCTGAGGAGTATTATTATATACCTGTTACTTATTTTAAAGATAACATTAATGATAAGGTAGAAATAATTGTTGAAAGTTTGACAACTAGTCCAACTAATAATGAAGGTTTAATCAGTCATTTAGATTATCAAGTTAAATTAATGAATTATGAAATAAATGAGGATAAGATAGATATGTATTTTAATAATTATATTTTAAATAATTTAGATAAAAGTTATTTAAAAGAGGAAGTAAAATATTCGTTAGTTTATTCTTTAAATGATACTTTAGGAGTTAAAACGGTTAATTTTTTAGTAGATAATGAAGAAATTGAGCAATTTACTCTTGAAAATTAAAAATATATGTTATATAATTGGATTGTTCTTGGGTTATGTCCTCGTAGCTCAGCTGGATAGAGCAATCGCCTTCTAAGCGATCGGTCAGGTGTTCGAATCACCTCGGGGACACCATATTTAAATAAAAAAGTTCCATAAAGGAACTTTTTTTATGTTTGATTTTATATTAATTAATAAAGTTTATAACCATTTGGATTAGTAATACTTTCATTAGTTAAAATTAACTTAGAATATTTACCTTCATCATCAGAAATAACATTTTCTGCAGACATGACGATTTGACTAATTAAGTTATTTAAGTCGCGCATACTATGATTGTCTTCTGCTATATAATCTAAGAATGATTCAATAAAATCGCTTTCTAACTCTAATTCAACATTATAAAGACGCTTAAGCATACTCTGCTTTTTATATATTATTCCAATTTTGGACATTAAAGCTTTTTTTTGATCTTCACGACTTAGTTCAGTATATAATAATTTGTAAGTTATACGATCTAATAATTCTTTGGTAAAAACAGTATTGTTATATAGATTGGCAAAATTAAAAGTTGGAGCTTGACGAGTTTGACTATTAAAGCCTATTTCTTTAGGTGTTTGATAAGCTTCTTCGAAAACTCCAGAATAAACACGACTTGTTAAGCCGGTATCAAAGGTAAGCATTTTAGAATTAAGATAATTAGAACCTTTTTTGATGTTTAAAGGTGCTCCTTCCATAAATTTATATAATTCAGAAATAACTTCTTTTTTTACTGATAAGTCTTCTTTAGCTATTTTATCAAGTTCATCAAAAAGAATTAAACTTCTTTGGGCTTTGGTTACATCACCATGACATTCTTCAATTAAAGAATTAATGTAATCTTCAATAGTTTTACCAACTATCCCTTCAGGAACAAGACTTGGAGTATTAATACTGCGAAATGGAATATTTAAATAACTAGCTACAGCTTCAAAAGTAGCAGTTTTTCCTGAACCAGTTGGGCCGATAACAAGAATTGATTCAATGTCTTCTCTAATGGCTTGGGGTTTTAGATTGCGTGATAAAGTTGTAGCAATAATTTCAAGTTCTTTGTCATGACCGTAGATGCGTTCTTTTAAATATTTTACCAAGCCTTTTTTGGAAATATCGTGCGAAATTTTTTTGGAAGATGATGTTTGAGTTTGGTTTAAATTAATATTAATCTGACCATCATCTAACATTTCAATAATTTTACCATCTTTAACAAGAATACGAGTTGTGCCATAAGTGGCATTTTGTTTGGCAAATTTGGCTAACTGACTTTTCATTATTAGTAATTTTTGACGCATTTGTTTAACATCTGGAGTTGCTAAGATTTCTGCTAAAGAATCATTATTTAAAGAAATGATTGGCTCATCACCTACTATTTCAAAACTATGAACAAGATTTGATGAAGTTAAAAGATGTTTATTTATTTCACGTTTTTTTATTTTATCTTCATTAGTATTAACAATTATTATTTTTTCTTTTTCTTCTTCAAAGTAATAATTTAATAAAAAGTCAGGATCACCTTCTGGATAATCATATTTAGTACGTAAATCTTCTAAAGTTATAATTTTGTCAACAGTAATCATTTCATCATTAGTTGAAAAAGTATGATAAATTTCTGTTGAATAAAAATCTGAGCCTACTTGATAGCCTTCGATAATGCTTAGTGGAAGTAAAAAGTAAAGCTTATCATCTATTTTTATTTTGGAATATTTTATTGCATATTCGGGATTGTTCATTTTAATACACCTCAGTAGTGTATTATAAATTAGTTCCAATAAATAAGCAAACAAAATTATTTGTTTGCTATATTTTCATTAATTCATCTTCTTTTTCTTTTAACTTTTCATCGACTTTTTTATTATAATCATTAATAAGTTTTTGAACTTCTTCTAATTGTTTTTTCTCGTCATCTTCTGGAATAGATTCATCATTTTTGATGTCTTCGTTAGCTTCTTGACGTATTTTACGTAGAGCAACTTTAGTTTCTTCAGCAATTTGTTTAGCTTGTTTAACGTATTCGCGACGACGTTCCTCTGTTAATGCTGGAATTGTTAAGATAACAGATTCTCCATTGTCAGTTGGATTGATACCTAAATTTGATTCTTGGATAGCTTTAACGATGTCTTTTAAGCAACTTCTATCAAACGGTTTTATCATAAGAGTCTTAGCTTCAGGAACAGTTATATTAGCCAATCCTTGAAGTGGTGTCTTATTACCATAATATTCTACTTCAATACCATTTAACATAGCGGGATTAGCACGACCTGCTCTGATGCTTGATAGACGATTATCCATTACTTCTAATGATTTATTCATCGAAAGTTCAATTTCTTTATTTATCATATATTTAATTTCTCTCCTTTGTTTAACACTATTATAATCTATTGATTTTGATTATTCAAATAATATTTGTTTATTGCTTTAATTATTTCATTAGCAAATGTTTCTTCTTGTTCTATAGTCCAGTATTTTTCAACAGAAATATCATTTTTCATTGCAACCGTATCAATATTATAGTATTTAACTTTGCCATCAACAATAATATAAAAACTTGGAGCTAGTAAGTTGTTTTCACTACCATCAGTTGCTGTTAAATGACCATTTAATAATTCTTTTATTTCATAGTAATTGGAATTGCGTTGACTTTTATCATTATTTAAATCGTAATATTTTACTTCGTTTATTTTTAATTTTTTAGTTATTTTTTCAATTTCTTCAATATATTTGGTTGACCATTTGGAAGTATGACTTCCTATCATGATTAGGTTTGTACCACCTTTTATTTCTTTAATTACTGCATCAGCTTTGATAACATCATATTTTTCAGTATTTTTAATTGTAGGATAATAATCAGTTATGGTTGGTTCTTTACGTACGCTTAAAGCAGAATAGCGGTTGCTAAGGTAAATAAACGCAAAAATCATAAGAGCAAAAAGAATTAGGTAAATGATTTTTCTAATTACGGATTTTTTATTATTTTTAGGATTTTTCATAAGTTCCACTCCTCAATGGTATTATACCATGAATACCTTATATTATTGGTGATAAAAAAAGACACTTGTAAAAAAGTGTCTAATAATATGCTTATAATTAGCCTTTTATTTGAGACATAACTTCTTCAGCGAAGTTTTCTTGTCTTTTTTCAATTCCTTCGCCTACTTTGAAACGAGTCATTGAAATTAGTTCTCCTCCATTGTTAGCTACATATTTTGTTACATCAATATCGCCATCTTTGATGAAAGCTTGTTCAGCAAGACAGATTTCTTTGAAGAATTTTTTTAGTCTTCCTTCAACCATTTTTTCTGCTATTTCAGCACTTTTTCCTTCATTCATTGCTTGTTCTTTTAGAACTTCTTTTTCACGATTTACTTCGTCTTCTGGAACATCTTTGGCAAAGACATATTTTGGTTCCATAGCAGCAGCTTGCATTGCTACGTCTTTAGCTACTTCACTATTAGCACCTTTTACAACTGTTACTACAGCAATTTTGCCACCCATATGTAAATATGTACCAAAATTTTCGTCATCTGTTTTTTCAATAACTGCTAAACGACGGAAATCTAATTTTTCACCAATTTTTGATGTTTTAGCAACAATATAATCTTGAATAGTACCATCTTCGAATTGTAATTCTTTTGCTTCTTCTACAGTTTTAACATCACTAGCAAGAATTGTTTTACCAATATTTTCAATCATTTCTTTAAATTCTTCGTTTTTGCTAACAAAGTCTGTTTCGGCATTAACTTCTACCATTACAGCTTTATTACCATCTGTGAAAATATTTGCTAAACCTTCAGCAGCAATACGTGAGCCTTTCTTATCAGCTTTAGCAATTCCTTTTTCACGTAACCAATCAATAGCACTTTCTAAATTGCCATCGCATTCACTTAAAGCTTTTTTGCAGTCCATCATTCCTGCGCCTGTTTTTTCACGTAATTCTTTTACTAAGCTTGCGCTTACCATACTTTTTCCTTCTTCCTAATAATATATTATTCACTTAAAGATGCAATTAATTCATCTTTTTTCATAGCTGAAAAGCCTTTAATACCAGCGTTTTTAGCCATTGTTTTTAATTCAGTTAAAGTTTTTGTGCTTAAATCTTCAGTAGCTTCTTCTTTAGCAGGTACAACTACTTCTTCTTTTTCCTTTACTTCTTCTTTAACTGTTTTTGTTTCTTCTTTATTTTCTTTTCTATTATCTTTTCTATTTTTTTTATCATCTTCAGTAACATAATCGATGATTTCACCACCATTTGCTTCAGCAATGGCATTTCCTAATACTCCTAGAACAACTTTAACAGCTCTAACAGCATCATCATTACCTGGAATAACGAAATCTACGTCATCTGGATCACAGTTTGTATCTACAATACCAAAAATAGGAATATTTAGTTTTCTTGCTTCTCTAATAGCATTGATTTCTTTTTTAGGATCAACGATAATTAAAGCTTGTGGTAATTTAGTCATGTTACGAATACCACAAAGCAATTTATTTAATTTATCATATTCTTTACGTAGAGCAATTACCTCTTTTTTAGGTAGAACATCGAATGTTCCATCTTTTTCCATATTTTCGATTTCTTCTAATCTTTTTACTCTTCTTCTAATAGTACGGAAGTTAGTTAAAGTTCCACCTAACCATCTTTCAGTAACATAGAAAGAATTTGTTCTTTCAGCATTCTCTTTTGCTGCTTCATTTGCTTGTTTTTTAGTACCTACAAATAAGAAAGTACCATCATTTTGAGCAATTTTATTAATTTCAGCATATGCTTCTTCGATTTTTGCAGATGTTTTTTGCAAATCAATTATATAAATGTCATCTCTAGTTGTAAAAATATATTCTTTCATTTTTGGGTTCCATCTTTTTGTTTGATGACCAAAATGAACTCCAGCTTCTAATAAGTAACTTAAAGAAACTACGGCCATAAAAAAATCCCTCCTTCGTTATACATCTGAATGCTTCAACTTTATTTTTCACCTCTTCGGCACTCGAAAAATAAATCCACACACATGTTTATTTGCTTTTTTAAGCCGAGATTATTGTATCAAAAAAAAGTACCTATAACAAGTACTTTTCTCTTTATTTTAGCTATTTGCTTGATTTTCTTACTAATTTTAAAGTTCCGGAATTAGTCTTAGTTGCTGATTCAGTTTCGTCATGAACATCAACAATAAGCTCTTGTTCAGTTAAAGCTTCATACTTAACAGTTGGGATATTTTCTGTTGAGATAACTTCACTGATAGTATAACCATCAGCTGTTTGGACACCTTCATAAACACCGTCTTTGTTAACAGGAAGATAAATTGTTTTTTCAAATTGATTAGTTTTTGAAATGCGGTTACCATCCATAGTATAGCCTTCTGGAATTACTTTAAAGCTGCCGTCATTAGCTTCAAATGTTGTAAAATTTTCATAATCTTTGTATTCTACAATAGCATCGATTTTAGCTATTTCGGAACCTTTTTCGGTATAGACAGTATCTCCTATTACTAAGGCATCAATATTACTTTCTTGAAGAGCTTGTTCTAAGTTCGTACCATCACAATATTTGAATGCATAGTTATTAGCTGTATAAAGACTTTGAGGTAGAACACAAACAGATTCAGAAACATAAGAATTTACTAAATTGTCGGCTTTTTGACGATCTTTGTAATTTTTGTATTGTTCATGAGCATAGAATGCTCCACCTATAGCCACTGCTCCGTAAACTAATTCTGCAGCAACAAAACCAATTTTTTTAAGTTTTTTTCTATTTTTTTTAGGTACTTGAACCTCTTCAGTTTGAGTTTGATTGAATGTTTGATTGTTGACATTACTACGTTTTTCGCGCATAAAGCCTGGAACTTTTATTTCATCAGATTGATTAGTCATAGTATTTCCCCTTTTCTAAGGTGTTATTGTAGCAGTCTTTTAGAAATTAGTCAAATAATGATTAACAATATTTTTTTAATAAAATTAGATAATGATTCTTTTTAGTTATTTTTAGGATTTTAGCAAACTTATATTTCCCTAGACGACGAATACTAAAAACATCATTTTCTTGTAAAACTTTGGTATATTTAGTAGTGACCTGATAATTTAAAATCACTTCTTTGTTTTGAAATTTAGCTATTATATTGGGACGACTTGTTTTTGATAAAACGGCCACAATAGTATCAAAGCGTAAACTAGAAACTAATAGCTCAATAAGTTCAAATTTTGGTTTATATGATGCTAGAGTTTCTAAAGGGACTTCATTCATTTCAATTATTTTGTTGTTGAAAAAAGAAGCGTTAAGTTTTATATCATCAAAAATACTGGGAATAATATAGATATAGGAAATATTTTTTTGGATGATAATATCGCCAAAAGTCTCCTCTTTTAAACCAAGTGAAAAAAGCATTTTTAAAACAGCTTGATGACTAACTTCTTCTTGAAATAATATTTTTAATAATTTAAGGGGTGGATTATTTTTTAAATAGATAATTTTTTTGGTACATTCTTCATAACTTTCATATATAGAATATTTTTTTAAACTAATTTTGCTTTTTACTAAGTTAAATTCATAAGGATTAAGAAAATTAGTATAGCCTTTTGTTTCAAGTTGCTCAATAAAATGTTCTGTATTATAATTTGAAGCCATTATTTTTCATAAAATCTAATAAGAGTTTGATAAAAATAATAAGAGCAAAAGCAAAAAGGCTATAAAATAATAGTATGTAGTATGTAACAGTGTAATTATTACTAAAAACATAATATGTAAATGGTAATAATGTAATTAATATTAAAATAAAGTAAATTAATAAACTGTGACGATTTGTTTGAAAGTATTTTTTACTTAGTTCTAATTTTCTTACTAGAAGATAGAGATTAATCAGAAAAAATAAAATTGTTGTAACAATAAAAATCTCTTTAGAACTATTATAATTTATAGTGAAATAAAAAAAGACAAGATATAAAACTATTTCACTTAATGAAAAGTATCTAAAAAAGTTTTTCTTAAACCAATTCATATTAATTTTGCTGTTTTGTAAAGTATTTATCCAAGAATTTGTATTATAAGTATAATATAAAATCCAAGGAATAAAACTTATATATATAAAAATTCTCTGCATATTTAAACTTCCCCTTAGCATTTTTATTATACTATATTTTAAATAAAATTTACAGGCTTAAATATTCAATTTATTTTGATATGGCCATTATAGTTACTCTGATAATCTGCTACTAAATCATCAAGAAGCTTCTGATCAAAGTGAGTATCAGTTAAAATATTTAGAATGACATCATTTATAGCATACATATTAATAATGTTATACATTTTATTTTTTAGTCCTGTAATAGTTTGTAAATTAATAGTTTCATCAATATCAACAAATAATTTTTTATCTCTATAATATATTTCCATTTTATCACCATTTATAATTTAGCAAACTTAGAAAAATTTGACTATACTTTCGACAAATCATGTCAAAATTAGTTGGTTTTCTTTTAAAAAAAAGGATGATTTGATATAATCTTTTTTAGGTGATGTATGTGAAAATTAGAACAGCAATATTTATTAATAAGTTCGTAACAAAAGTTTGTAAATTATTTGGTAAAAATGGATCAGTTTATCCGGGACATTTCGTTTATGATATTTTAGGACAGAAAAATGTTTTAGATAAAGTTAAATATCCAAAGTTAGTTATAGCAGTTACTGGATCATCTGGCAAAGGATCAACAACCGATTTAATTAACCATGTTTTAGTCGATGCTGGATATGATGTTTGTTATAATCAAAGTGGTAGTAATGGGGTTTTGGCGGCAACAACATTAATTTTAAATAATTGTGATAAAACTGGGAAATTTATGCATGATGTTTTGTTGCTTGAGTGTGATGAAAGACATTTGAAATTGATTTTTAAGAAAAATAAAATGTCTCACTTAGTAATTACCAATGTAACAAGAGATCAACCTGCTCGTAATGGACACCCTGATATTGTATTTAAGGATATATTACAAGCAATTGATGAACGTGTTAAATTAGTTATTAATGCAGATGATCCATTAGTTAATAGATTAAAATATAAACATAAAGGTGACGTTATTACCTATGGTTTAGATAGAATATCTGATAGTTATACTAAAAGTGCTTTAGAAGTAACTGATTATGCTTATTGTCCTTTCTGCCATACCAAGTTGAAATATGATTTTTATCAATATGGTCACATTGGGTCATATACTTGCCCAAATTGTAATTTTGAAAGAGGTCAAGTTGATTATTTAGCAAGTAATGTTAATTACAAAAAAAATAGTATGAAGATAAATAATTTAGATATTTATTTAAATAAAGATGTTTTATATGCTGTTTATTATACTGTAGCAGCATTTGCATTATGTAGAAGTATTGGTGTAAGTGAAGAAGATTTACTAAAAGCAATAAATCAAGATAAACAACAAAGTAAACGAGGTAAAGAATTAATTTTAGCTGGCCGTAAATTAACAATGTTAGAAAGTAAAAACGAAAATAATTTAAGTTATTATCAATCAATGAAGTATATTACAAACCAAAGTGGTACCAAAACGGTTATTTTAGGCTTTGATAACGTTTCAAGAAGATATCAATATAATGATTTATCTTGGTTATGGGATGTTAATTTTGAATTATTAAACAATAAAAAGATAGATAAAATATTTTGTATAGGACGCTTTAGATATGATGTTGCTTTACGATTAGAATTAGCAGATATTGATAAAGATAAGGTCATTTTGGTAGATGATGAAGAAAAATTAATTGACTTAGTTAAAAATAAAAGTACTGGTGATATTTATACAATGGTTTGCTTTGATATGACAGCCAAGATAAAAAAAATGATAGAGGATGATAATAATGAAAACATTTAAGATAGCACATTTATACTATGATTTAATGAATTTATATGGCGAAAATGGTAATTTAAGATATTTCTTAAAAAAATTAGAAGAACAAGATATTAAAGTTGAATTACACTTTTTAACTGTCGGCGATAAAATTGATTTTGAAAAATATGATTTTTATTATATGGGTATGGGAAGTGAAGAAAACCAACTTATTGTTTTAGAAGATTTTTTGCAATATAAAGAAGATATCGAAAAAGCTATAGCTAATAAAAAGTTCTTTTTAATGACCGGCAATGCTTTAGAACTGTTTGGTAAAAGAATTGAATATTTGGATGGTAGCTTTAAAGAAGCTTTAATGCTTTTTGATTTTAAATGTCGTGAAAATAAAGAACGTATTGTTGGTGAACAATTTTTTGAAACCGATTTAATTGATGAAAAAATAATTGGTTTTCAAAATAGAATGTGTTTAATGAGTGAAAATACTTATCCCCTATTCAAAACAATTGCTGGAAGTAGTTATAATTTAGTGGATGATACAGAAGGAATACATAAAGATAATTTCTTTGCGACTTATTTATTAGGTCCGCTTTTAGTTAGAAATCCTTATTTAACAGAATATTTTGTTAAAGAAATTTGTAATCAATTAGATATAAAATACAAAAAAACTAATAGAAAAACACTTGATTACAAAGCTTATCAAGAATATTTAAAAAATTTCCATTAAGAATCAGTTGATTCTTTTTTTCTTTACAAAATAAAGATTTTCCTTTATCATATGTTCTGTTTATTAAGGGGGATTTTTATTTATGGTTACACAAAAAGAAAAAAAGCAAAATAAAATGTTATTAATTTTTCATGAAGTTTTCGTTAAGTATATTAATGCTTATACAAAAGAAGATTTTGAAAATTACCAAATAAAAACAAGAACACAAGGTAGTTTTGTTAAAGATTTACTAGAAATGGATACGGTTTTTAATAATAAATTAGCTGAGCTTATGCAAGTTGAGCCTGAAGAATTATCTATTTTTGATAAAGCAATATGCTTTGGAATGAGTTTTAAAAAAACTGAACCAATTATAGTAATGGGAACAAATTCTCGTAGTCCACAAAGATTTAAGAATGTAAACGCCAAAATGACCGCAGAAGCAATGATGTATTATCTTGACAAAACTAAATATCGTATTGCTAAACCAAAGAAGAAAACTATTTGTGGTGGCGACTTTTCTTTTGAAGGGTTTGAAGATGGACACAAATTAGAGCTAGCTAAGTTAAAAAAAGAATTAATCGAAGCTTCAACCGGCAAAAATGTTAATTATTTAGTAGCTTTGGATATTTTAAAAAAAATGTATATTAAAGGAATTATTTATGGAAATGGTTTAGATGGAATAAGTGAAGAAGAATTTTTAAGTTTGCTAACAGTCTATGAGACATATGATGTTAGATGTTCAGTAAATAAAACTAGTGATGCTTATAAAGAAGCTTTCCAAAATAGATTGTTTATAAAATAATAAAAGTAGTTTGAGAGATAATTTTCAAACTACTTTTTTGTTTCGACCATTTCTTTTTTCTTTGCTTGGCGTTCTTCATATGAATAAATACAGCCACAGTAATCTTGGCGATATAAATTGTATTCTTTAGATAAGTTAATACTATCTTTATAACCATCTTTCTTTTTAAAATCAGAACAAAGATATTTAATTTGGTTTTTTTCTGCTACTTTAAAACCTATTTCATTAATTTTTTGGCTATTTTTATATGGGCTAACGGTTAAGGTAGTAGCAAAGTAATCATAATGCTTGGCTTGAGCTATTTCTGCTGTTTTATTTAGTCTTAAGTAAAAGCAATTGCTACATCTTATTCCACCCTCCTTTTCGTGTTCCATGTTTTTAGTTATTTGGTGAAAGAGATCATTATCGTAGTCGCAATCAATAATATTCAAAAGATTTTGATGAGGAAATTCATTTATAAAACGTATTTCTTCATTTTTTCTTTTTAAATATTCCTCATATGGTTCGATATTGGGATTGTAATATAAAATAGTTATATTAAAGTATGGTGTTAAAGTTTTTATAACATGAGAACTACAAGGAGCACAGCAACTATGTAAAAGTAATGATGGAACTTTCGCTTCGTTTTTAATGCTTTCAATTATTTTATTCATTTCTTTTTCATAATTCATATTGTTTCCCCCTACTGTGCCGGTTGTTCTTCCTGTGGTTGCTCTTCTTGATTGGTTTTATTTATTGAATCATAACTTTCGAAAAGAATATTTTCTTCAGTTATGGTATCAAGGTATAAAATTCCTTTAGTGACATCCATGTTAAGTGATGCATATATATCATTGTATTGATTTAAACGTTTTATGTTTTCAGTATCTATTATAACAGTGTTCAAATCATTCATAATTAATTTGAATTGAGTGTCGTCAATTACTTTGCCTTCACTAGATTTAAATGGCGTATATTCAATACTATCAATCATGGCGATAATGTCAGGATCAATCTTGTTTAAACCTTTAACTAGTTCTTCAAAGATTGTATCCGGTGTAAAATTAATTAAAGTAGGAATTCCTTGATACTCATTATCATCAACAATTAAATTGCCTTTTGAGGTAACAACTTTATTAGAATACTTATAATAAAATAAAACTTTTTCTTCTTCCACTTCGATAGTAATTTTACCAAGTGGTGTACGTTTAATTGTTGCTTTATTTATTAATGGTAAACTTTCAACGGCGCTTTTTATTTTTTTAGTATTTAAGTGATAAATAGCTGGATAATTTTCAATTTGAGCCGATTTGATAATTTCAATATCTTTAGTAAGATCATTACCTTTTATGTAAATGTTTTGAATGTTTAAATTATAGAAATAGTAAATGATTGCTGCTATTATAAGAAGAAAAGCCAAGAATTTTAATAAGATTTTTATTCTTAATTTTCTTTTTTTCTTCTTGCTTTTTTTAGCCATTTAGATTACTCCCAACCAATAAATTCTTGTTCAATTGTCATATCAACGTTAGTTTTTTGTAAAACAGTATCATGGACAAGCATGATTAAATCATGAACATCTTGACTAGTAGCATGACCTTTATTGATGATGAAGTTAGCATGTTTTTCACTTACTTCAGCATCTCCTATCTTAGTTCCTTTTAAATTACATGATTCGATTAAACGACCGGCAAAATCTCCTTCAGGATTTCTAAAAACGGAACCTGCAGAAGGAAATTCGAGAGGTTGAGATGACAAACGACGACGCTTACGGTCTTCCATAATGTCTAAAGAATTTTTCTTTTCTCCTTTTTTTAAAAAGAATTTAGCAGCAATAATTATATAATTTTTGTTTTCTTTAAACATAGTTGTACGATATTTGTAAGTTATCTTTTCATGTTCAAGAATTTTTATTTTAAAATTTTCGTTTAAATCAATAACAGTAACTGATTCAACATAATCCATAATACAAGAGTTATAAGCACCAGCATTACCATAGATAGAACCACCTACAGTACCTGGAATACCAGCTGCAAATTCTAAGCCAGTAAGGCTTTTATTGGTGCTTTCAACAACTAATTTAGGTAACATTGCTCCGGCTTCAGCGTAAGCCATGTTCATTTCGGGTTTAATATCTATTCCGTCAAGATGACGAAGACTAATAACGGCGCCATCAAAAAATTTAGAGTTTAGAACAACATTGGAGCCATTACCTAAAACAAAAAATTTAATATTATTTTCCGCTAATATTTTTAAAACTGATATTAAATCATTTATGGAACTAGGCATAATTAAATATTTAGTATTACCACCTATTTTAAAAGTATTATATTTAGTTAGTGAAGCATTTTCAATTACTTCAGCATAATTTCTTATTTCATTTATCATTTTATCAAATCCTTTAATTTATTATATATTACTTCACTACTATTATTCATACTCATTTTACCTAGATTCGTTTTGATTTCTTGATATTTTTGTGAATCAAATAGGATTTCATTTATTTTCTTTAATAGTATCTTTGAAGTTAAATCTTTTTCTTCAATCAATTCACCAGCATTGTTGTTTTTTAGTTCAAGAGCATTGTAATATTGATGATTGTTGGCAACATATGGCGATGGAATAAAAATAGCAGGTAAAGTTAAGGAAATTATTTCGCTCATTGTAGAAGCTCCAGCACGAGTAATTATTAAATCAGTATTTTTTAGTAAAGCTGGTAAGTCATCAAGATATGGTAAAACTTTAACGTTATCAGGAAATTTATGATCGGAAATAAATTTATCATAGAGATTTTTTCCAGTTATATATAATACTTGATAGTCTTGGTCTTTTACTTTTGCTAAAAAATCGGCCATTTTTTCGTTTACAGTGGAAGATCCAAGGCTGCCAGCGACCACGACAATAAGTTTTTTATTTTCATCTAAACCGACACTAGTTTTAGACAAGGGTTTCTTTTTTAAAGCGCTCTCACCACAAGGATTACCTGAGTAAAAGACCTCTCCTTTAGCTTTTTTAAAACTAGGTATAGACTCTTTGAAAGAAACACCAATAAGGTCAGCCTTTTTTTGTAAAACTAAATTAGTTTTTCCTGGATGAGAATTTTGTTCGTGAATAAAAGTTTTGATACCTAGCTTTGAAGCAGCTTTAATAACAGGATATGTAACATAGCCACCTATTCCCAAAACTAAATCTGGTTTAAATTCTTTCATAATTCTAAGACATTTTTGATAAGCTTTTTTGATTAGAAAAACATTTTTGATATCTAAACCGATATTACTTTTAGAAAAGCCATATATCTCTAAACTTTCATATTTAATACCTCTTTTGGGAATTAATTCAGCTTCCATACGATTATGAGTTCCAATATATAAAACTTCTAAATTTTTCTCATGTTCTTTGAATTTTTCAATTATAGCAAGAGCTGGATAAATATGTCCACCAGTCCCACCGGCTGATACAATAATTTTCATGATAATCACCTAATATAATTATACTATAAAATTCGATTTTTTTAACCTTTTTGCTTTTTATTAGACGTAAAACTTTGATTTTTTAATTTCGATACTTAAATTTGACCTTTATGTTCTTTTGCGTTAGTATACAGCTAACCAAGGGAGGCAACATTTATGAAGAAAAAAAATACAAGAAGTTATATTATAAATAGAATCCTAGATGAGTACAACAATGATAGTTCCCTATATGGCAGTTACTTGAAATTAATAAATATTGGAATGACCCTTTATTATAAAGAAAATGAATTAATTAAAAGTTTATTTAGTAAAATAGAAATATTAGATGAATGGAATAATTTGCTGGTTCCATCAAGTTTTTCTGATAATATTTTAGTATCTTTTAATGATAATCATTTAACATTTTTTATAAAGAAGACCACAAATAGTTTAGAAATATTAGAAACTCTAACTTGTGAAATTAATAAGTTATATAGTGATTATGAGAATACCAATTTTATTAATGAATATTGTAATATTCTAAAAGCTGAAGAAATAATAAAAATTATATTAGATATTCAAGATATTATAGACGATAATAAAATACTTGATTTATATGATAGCTTAAATATATTAAGTAAGAAGAATTATAAATGTTGTATTAAACAAATTTCTGTTAATTTGGTTAGACCACTTTATGAAACGATGAAAGAATTAGATTATAGTTTTAAAGATATTTTAAAAGAAGAAGGTTTTTGGGAGATTAACGAAATGTTTAGCAAAGAAAGTAATGTAAAAGATTATTATTTATTTGCTGAATTGTATCGAAAAATTAGAAATTTAATAAATTGCTTTTGTTTAAAGTTAAAAACAGAATAAATTATTTTAAAGCATTTTGTTAAGTTACTAATAAAAAAAGAGCCATAAAATGGTTCTTTTTTGGTGGTAGACAAGAGAAAAAGCTAGAGACTACTAGCTTGATTTATTGTTTTCTCAACAGCGTCCTTTATTTTAGTCTCACTAAATGGTTTATTTAACATATCAACAATACCATAAGTGAAAGCTTTGTTTATTGCTTCGCTTGAAGAATCGCCGCTTATAATAGTAACAGGCATTTTATTAAACAAGTTATTTTGTTTTAAATAGTCTAAAACAGCAAACCCATCAGTTCCAGGCATATTTAAATCTAATAAAATAGCTTTAATACTATTATCATTTTGATGTTCCTTTATAACATTTAAGGCTTCATCGCCATTCTCGGCAAAAGCTAATTTATAAGTATCATTAAATATTTTTCTTACAAAAATACGGATGACTTCCGAATCATCAGCAACAAGAATGATATTTTCATTACTAGATGTTTCAACATTACTTGAAGTATTATCTATTGCTTCATCATCATTTAAGTAAGAATTAACTAGTTTTATTATTTTGTTTGCTTCAGTAACTAAACTTTCATAATTTTGTGTAACAAAATTCAAGTTACTCGCTTTACTTTCTAGCTCATGTTGATATGCAATTTCAGCTAATTTAGTGAAGCCAAAATACTTGCAGTCACTTTTTAAGGAGTGAACTAAGATGGCATAGTTAGCCATATCACCTTCTTTATAGAATTTATCAATGCGAGCTAGCTTACCTTCGATGCCTTTTTGAAACTCAATTAAAGTTTCGTTGTATGTTGCGATATCACCAAATAACTCAAGGCTTTTATCGATATCGACGTTGTTTGCTTTTAAAAACTCTACTGTTTTCATATCCTACCACCTATCTTCAATACTTACATTATAGCATATTACTTTAAATATTTTAAGATAGTATCGTTTAATAATTCTTTGTTAAGAGGTTTGCCTAAGTAATCGGCAAAGCCATAAGTGGTTATTTTATTTTGGACTTCGTCTTTAGACGCTGCTGTAACTAAGATAACTGGAGTATTAAAATTTTCCAAGTCATGAAGATTTTTTAAAGTTTCACAACCATTAAGATCAGGCATCATATCATCCATTAAAATTAAATCATATTTATTTTCTATTACTTTAGAAATACAAGAACGACCACTATTACATAATGTTATTTGATAGCCATAATGCTTTAACATTGTTTGAGCTACTTTTAAATTAAGCTCATTATCATCAACAATTAAAATACTTTTTGACTTATTAGATTCTGGTTCTTTGGTCAAAACTTCTTTTATTTTTGGTAAATCAATATTATCTTTAATAATACTAGTTGTCTCATTAGCATGGCTACCGGCTGTATTGGATATATTTTTTAAATTGATATACTTAGTGATTATTCTTTCTAACTCTTTTTTATTAATAGGTTTAGCTAAATAATCATCAAATCCTAAGTTCAAATATTCTTCTTTCATGCCATCGATAGCATTAGCAGTAAGAACAATAGTCGGAATATTAAAATTAGGAGTGTTCTTTAATTCTTTTAAAACTTGACGACCACTCATTTTAGGCATCATGTCATCTAATAAGATAATGTCATATGTTTGATGATCTTTAATTTTGGCAATTGCTTCAAGACCACTTGTACATGAATCAATAGTAAAGTGATACTTATTTAGAAGAGTTTTGGCAACTTTAATATTCAATTCATTATCATCGACTATAAGAAGTGTTGAGCCAGTTGCATCAATAACTGATGTTTGAGATTTTTTGGTTTCTTTGATGGTTTCGGGTTTAAATGAAACTATTCTTTGGTCAATGGAAATCGTAAATTTTGAACCTTTTCCATAAATTGATTGAACTATTATTTTGCCATGCATTAAATCAACTAATTTTTTGGTTATAGCTAAGCCTAGACCTGTTCCTTCAATAGTTAGCTGTTTTTCAACGTTTAATCTTTCAAATTTAGAAAATAATTTAGGAATATTCTCTTCTTTAATGCCAATACCACTATCTTCAACTGATATTATTAAACGGCAAACATCATTTTGAATAATAGAAGATATAGTAAAGTCAACGTAACCTTCTTTAGTATATTTAACAGCATTTGTTAAAATATTTAAAATTATTTGCTTTAAGCGAACATTGTCTCCGTATAGGATTGATGGTAAAGATTTATCAATATTGATACGAAAATCTAGGCCTTTGTCACCAATACGTGCTTTAGTTAAAGCAATCAATTCATCTAACATGGAATTGATATTGTATTCTTTGTCAACTATTTCGAGTTTATTAGCTTCAATCTTGGAAATATCTAAAATTCCATTTACTAACTCTAATAGATTATTAGAAGCCATAATAATATCATCGACTTTTTCTCGCGATTCAGGAGGAATATTGTCATCTTTCAAACTTTCAGAAAAACCAACAATTGCATTTAATGGCGTTCTAATTTCATGAGACATGTTAGATAAAAAATCTGATTTGGCATGATTGGCTTTTTCTGCTGTGTCCTTAGCAATTTTAACTTGTTCAAGCATTTGAACATCAGGATTTTCAATAGTAAAGTACATAATCATAGTTATAAAAGTTTCAATATATGTCATTAATAAAATTTCAGGATGAGTAGTTTGAATATATATGGCAATACTTCCAATTATTAAAAAGATATATACAGGTAACATTTTTTTAGATTTGACCTTTTTATGATTGACGATTAAACAAATTATTACTACTAAAATAGCTATTAACGAGATAAAGTAAGCAAAAATTACACTTGGTCCACTAGTATATCTAGTACTAAAATTATCTTTAATAATTGAATTTATTGGTAAAACAGCCATTATCATAGAAACAATCAGGTAATACGAAACAAAAATTTTTACTTTTTTACTATTAAAATTTATTTCATCCGTTTTGACTACACTATAGACATAGTAAGCAAAAGTTGAAATCCACGATATTATATAAAGTAAATATAGTTTATAAATTATTATACTGATGATTTCGTATTCATTATAAATAATAGAAGCTAATGTGCACCCCATTTCTATTATTAATCCTAAAAAATTTAGTATTATTAAGGTTCCAAAAATCTTAGTTTCCTTTGTATCAATGTGTTCTTTTTTTAAATAAAGAATCATTAATAAGATACTAAATGGTAATGCACATAATGGAAAATATATGCTACTTGCCATAAAATCAACTCCCTACTCTACATATTAAGTATATCATTTTATTTACTTTTATCAAATAAAAACGAGTTGGTTAAAAGATAATTCATAAAAAAACATTAGATAATCTAATGTTATATTTTTTTAGTAAGTTTTGCACCATGTACTCTTTCTTTATCTGCATCCGTCTCTAACCAACTATAATCTATCTTTTCAGTTCCTTGTTTACGAGGTAATGTTTCTACTATTTCAATGTATGATGGTATTTCATATTCTTTTAATTGTTGTAATTCACCTTTAGAATTAGGTATTTGACCAAAGCATTTATCAAATATATATCTATTGTAATCGTCTACATTAGGTACTTTATCATAATCTAATACGACATATGCTTTGTTTACAAACAAGTTATCATCATCTTTTACTTTAACTACTGCACACTCTCTAACACCTTCAATGTTATTAATTATTCCTTGAATGTGATCTAAGTAAACTTTATTTAAGGTTGAAATTATATAGAATCTTGATTGACGACCAGTTAAAGTAAAATATCCCTCTTGATCAATTTTACCAAACATTCCTGTATTAACATACTCTTTTCCTTTTATGGTTACTTTAACTTCTTGAGTTTGTACGGGATTTTTATAATATTCTTTGAAGACATGTTTGCCACTAATTAATAGTAGACCTTCTTCATTGTATTTTTTTTCTTCAAAAGTTTCAGGATCAACAATCATGCAGTCGCTACCTGTTAAAATTTTACCAACTGTTTCTGGCTTTACTTTGATACCAAAAGAATTGGTTCCACAAGATACTGTTTCAGCATTACCAGCACCATTTGAAATTATAGTCTGAGCATGATGATTTTCAAAAAATAGTTGACCACTTTGTTGCATAGCAGGAGTTAAGAAATCACCACCTGAGATAAAACTTTTTACTGACGATAAGTCAAAATCTCTTGGAGCATAATTCATCATTAATTCTAGTAAAGCTGGACTTCCGAAGATGATATTTGGTTCTTTAGCCAAATATTCATAGATATTGCCTTTTGACAAATCGGGAGCTAAAACAACTTGACGACCACATAATAATGACATTAAAGTTGATGTTGAAAAGCCATATGGATAAGTGAATGGGACACATACTAAACTTTTTTCACCATGAGTATTATTTACATGAGTTGAATTTTTTAAATAAGTAGCTGCTGCCATGATATTTTTATTTGTTAAAACAACAGCTTTAGGTTTACCGGTTGTACCACTTGTAAATAATATTAAAGCATCACTAGCGCTATTGAATACTTTTTCGATTTTTTTAGGTTGAAATTCTGCTATACTACCTAAAGTATTAAAGTTGATAGTTTCGCTTTTAGTTAAGCGATAATCGTTATTTATATTGAGACTATTAACATTATTTTTTTCTAATGTTATAACATTTTTAACTTTGGTTTTATTAATTATTTCTTTATTTTCTAAAGAAGTTTTATCATAATTAATATATATTGAGCTTTCAAACAAATTTAAATAATAAATTATTTCTTCAGTAGGCGCAAAGGAGTTTAAAAAGGTCAATGTTGCCCCTATTCTGTTTGCAGCCATAAAAACGGCTATAGCTTGATAAAAATTGGGCATTGATACCGTAATTATATCATCTTTTTTTATACCTAATTCTTTAAAAGCTCGTGAAATAGTTACAGAGTCATCAATTAATTTTTGATACGTAGCTTGAAGTTTTAGACAGTCTACAGCAATATCTTGGCGATAAAATGTACTCATTGCTTTTATTGCTGAAAAAATATTAATATTTGGAATAATTGGATTGGCTTCCAAAAAAGTTGCTCCTATATTTTGTGGTTTATCAATGCTTGGATATCCAGTATTTTGTTTCATATAAATCCCCCTAAATTGCCGTTATTTTACTTTATATTTTTATATTAGTCAATTTTTGGTTATAAAATTATAACTTTTAGTTATATATATTGAAAATAATTACTATGTATTAGTTTTTTTTAAAGTTAAATCTTGCTTTTTGATATACTCTTCTTTAGTATAAGTAAGTTCTTTTTGCCTTTCTTTTAATAAAATAAGACTTACTATTTCACCTATTGAAGTTAAAGCAATAGCTGAAATTGCTGATGTCTTACTGTAATAGATACTAGCATGAGCAGAAGTTAACTTAGATAATTGGTCGATTGTAATGATTGGTAATGTTGTCGAAAAGAAAAGACTACGATTTCTTTTAATTTTTAAATCTTCAATTTTATTTTTTAAAGTAATTAATTTTTCTTTTTCAGTATTTAAAGATTGATTCATTTTAATTACTCTTTTTCGATTATTTTAAGAGCAACTTTAATACCATCGACTGCTGATGAAGTAATGCCACCAGCATAGCCAGCACCTTCGCCACATGGATAAATACCTTTTAATTCGTGTTGGCAAGTTAGTGATTCATCACGAATAATTGTAATTGGGCTAGAACTTCTAGTTTCAACGCCTGTTAAGATGGCATCTGGATTAGCAAAGTTTTTTATTTTTTTATCAAAATAAAGAATACCTTCTTTTAATGTTTTATTGACAAAATCAGGAAATAATTCATTTAAATTAGCAAGAGTATATCCAGGAAGATAAGTTGGTTTGATAGAACCAATCTTCGTACTTGGGACATTTTTTAGATAGTCAGCAACTCTTTGAACTGGAGCATAGCCTTTAGATCCACCAAGAAGATAAGCCTTATGTTCCAATTCTTCTTGAAAGTACATACCAGCTAAAGGATCAGTGCCTGGAAAATCAGTGGTCATTATATTTACTAATAAAGCAGCATTGGCATTTTCTTTGTCACGTTTATATGTACTCATACCATTAGTGACAATACTTTCTTTTTCACTAGAAGAAGCAATAACTTCCCCACCTGGACACATACAGAAAGTATAACAACTACGTTCATTATTGTGATATGCAAGTTTATATTCAGCACTAGGTAGATGTAATTTGGTTTGATTACCATACTGGGACTCATTAATCATTTGTTGTTTATGTTCTATTCGAACTCCAACAGAAAAGTTTTTACGAATCATTTGGAAATTTTTCTTTTTTAGTAATTTAAAAGTATCACGAGCACTATGCCCAACAGCTAAAACTAAGGTATCAGTTATGAAAATCTGTTTATCACATACTACTTCAAGAACTCCATCATGCTCTTTTACGTCAGTAAACTTTGTATCAAAGTAATATTTTCCACCATGCTTTTCAATATATGTTCTAATGTTTTTGATTATTTTTACTAAATTGTCAGTTCCAATGTGTGGTTTGTTTAGATAGAGAATTTCTTTAGGAGCTCCGAATTCATGAAAGTATGTAAGAACTTTTTTTACATATAGTGAATTGATACCAGTAGTTAGTTTCCCGTCACTAAAAGTTCCAGCACCACCTTCGCCAAATTGAACATTACATTTTTCAACTAAGCGACCATTTTGACGATAATCAGTAACATACTTAATTCGTTCATCAACTGATGATCCTTGTTCAATAATAATCGGTTTAAAGCCGTATTTAACTAATGTTAAAGCACAGAAAAGACCGGCTGGGCCACTACCAATAATAACTGGATTATATTTTGATATTCTTTTAACAGATACTTGCTCATCCTTTTTTTCTGAAAGATGTTTGAGGGATGGATATTTTGATTCATCTTGTAAGGAAATATCGATTGCATAATTATAGTGAACATTGGCTTTGTCTCGAGCATCTATTGACTTTTTTACAATATAAGTATTTAAGATATCATCAGGAGCAATCTTATATTTTTTAAGAGCTTTGTTTATAACTTCTTCTTCAGTTAAGTCAGCATATATTTTTATATTTTCAAGTCTTATCATATTATCACCTATTCTTTTCTAGTTTTAACCTTTGATTTTTTAATTATAGAATAGTTTTTGGTACCGGTCAATTTAAGAGCTTATTTTATTCGTTATTTCTAACAATTGTTCCTATTTTTTCCCCGGTAATAACTTTCTTTAAGTTACCCGGTTCATTGATATTGAAAACAATGATTGGAATATTATTATCCATGCATAATGAAGTAGCTGTTGTATCCATGACATTTAGTTTTTTATTTAAAACATCAAGATATGTTATTTCATTAATTGGTTTTGCATCAGCATACTTTTTAGGATCTTTATTATAGATAGCGTCAACATTGGTGGCTTTTAAAACAGCATCAGCGTTTATTTCGGCAGCACGTAAAGCGGCAGCCGTATCAGTTGAGAAGAATGGTGAACCAGTTCCACAACCGAAAACAACTACTCGACCTTTTTCTAAATGTCTTGTAGCACGATCCTTAATATAAAACTCAGCGATTTGACGCATTTCAACGCCTGTTTGAACACGAACTTCTTGGCCAATTTGTTTAAAGGCATCACCGATTGCTAAAGCATTCATAGTTGTACCAAGCATTCCAATATAATCTGATGTACAACGATCCATATGCTGATTACTACGACCTCGCCAGAAGTTTCCACCACCGACAACAATGGCAACTTCAGTTCCCGTAGAAGCAATTTCTTTTATTTCACGACAGACTTTCAAAGTTTTTTCAAAGTCAATTCCCGTTTTATTTGCTTGGGCAAGGGATTCACCACTTAGTTTTAATAAAATTCTTTTATATTCCATTTTTTCCTCCAAAAAAAAGACTTATTAATAATAAATAAGTCTAAAATAAAAGGGATAAAATATTTAATAAATTAATTATTGAATCAACTTTATTCATATTTATCCCTCCTTATAATAATATTTTACAATTGTTTGATTTATTAAGCAAGAAATATTTTATTAGAAATTCTTAGTTGGGCCTTCAGTGATAGAAATACTATTTCCATCTTCCATTGATCCTTCAAGATTATAATTTTCTGAATTACTTAATGTATCTATTAATGATAGACCATCTGTTAAGGCTTTTTTAACTTCATAATCACTAAGAGCTAACCAAGCAGACGTTCCTGTTGAAATGTCAACACCATTATATAAGAAAGTATCTTCAGGTTGTGTCTCATGTGAATCTGATGAAATTACTTCTAAGCCTGTTTTATAGTAATCAGATAATTGTTGATATGAAGTAATAAATTTTTCAGCTACTTTGCCATCAAAAGTTGTTGACTCATTTCCGTAATCAGTTGTATATTCAATTGTTATAGTAACATTATCGGGGTCTATTTTTGTTGCATCAATTGAAGTTAATGTTTTACCTTGACTGGCAACGTAATCGATAATCATTGCTGATAATTGATTAGTTAAAGTTGTTTTGATAGTACCAGTTGATAAATAAGTATAAGCATTTAATGCAGCTAAATCACTTAAATGTTCATTTTTAAACGTTTCTTCATCATTATTTATTGTAGCAACTTGCATTTCATCATACAAAGCTGGAATATCTAGTGATAAAACTTCTTCTTTAGAAGTACTTAGATATTCAAAAGCATTAGGCGCTAATTCTTCTAATTTATTTGCTATTTCAATAGCTTCGTTAATTTCACTAAGTCTTTCATTGTCAGCATCTTGATCAAAGAATTCAGCTATTTCTTCTTCTTCAGAAAGACGTTGTTCTTTTCTTTTAGAAAGTAATTTATCATATTCTGTTGCAAATTCATCTGATTCTTCTGTATATCCTTTATCTAGTAAAACCATTGTTATAGCATCTTTATCACGGAAAATGTTTTCGCTATCAACATTAGCAGAGGCAACTTGAGGAGTTGTTATAGCAATTGTTGAAGCTAGTAAAACAGCTTTTCCTTGTTTAAAAAGATGAGAACCTGTAAGCTTACTTATTGCTGGGTTCAATTTTAAATTTTCTAATTTCATAATATTGCTCCTTTTTGCCATCTATTGTAGTTTTAAGTTTTATTTTTGTCAAATTATTTTAAAAAAAACAAGAATTTATCTTGTTTTTTGCAAAGTTGGACTATCAACATAAGCACCAATAGCACCAGAATTAGCTACTAATTGTTGGTTATAGCCGTGTGATAATAAATAATCTTTGGTTGCATCATCGACTGGTTCATTGTATGGCGTAAAATCCATTTCAATTGGATACTCATCATTTTTTATTTTATTTATTACTTCAATACCTTCTTTTAGCATTTCTTTTCGATTGTCATTACCAGATGAAAGGAAGACGGTCCATTCACGATTAGCATCAACACCTTGTTCAGCAAAAGAAGCACTAAATTCGTCAGCAGATCCATTTAGGAAAGCTTTTAAGTATTGATATTCGTTGTTAGTTTCAATATAGGCATCTGCTATTTCACGCATACCTGTACCAGATAGCATAACTTTAATGAGTTGAGTTTCATAATTATAAATGATAAATGGTTGTTCGCCATTATCCATTGCAATAGGATCGATAACAACTTCTGGTTCTTTAGTTAAATCAGGATGTCCCTTTATTGAAAAGTTATCGTCTATTTTATCTGTTAAGGCACGAATAATCTCACTTGAAACAGCACGTTGACTGCAAACAGTAAAGCCATCAATTGCAGCCAAGTCACCTAGATGTCCCTGACAAAAAGAAGCAACAGCACTATCATTGGTGTGATCAATACTTTCGTATTCATTATATATATCATTGATATCAACATTGATTATTTCTTTAACTGTTGTATTAGAATATTCATTAGGACTAGGATAATAAGAATTTAAAACATCTGACAATTCAATAGCATGAGAAACTGTATCAATATCAATTTCATTATAAATAGATGAAGTAAAGCTATCTTCAACAATATTGGCTTCCGTAAGTTTGCGAGCAATAGTATCATCGTTTTGTTGATCTATTTTAATGGTAGCTGGATTAACATAGGCCTTAACTTCAGTTGCTCCCGATAAAAGTGTTCCAACAATTAATCCCATAGCTATAAAAGTATTTTTGGTTTTTGTATTTTTCATATTATATCTCCTTTATTATATGTATAATATAATTATAACATGCAAATACCATCCAGAGTTAAAAAAATAATATTATAATGTAGTATTTATTTAATAAAAACTAATTATTTAGAAATTTCTTCAAGTTTGGTAATGAATTTATTGATACTTTTATACCAAGTAAACATTGGTTTTTTCTTATTAATGTATTTGATATATTCATCTTTGGTATAACTTTTTCTATCCTGCTGCCATCTTTTTAAAACACGTTCATAACAAGTATTAATATCAGTTCTAATAACAATCATTTGTCCTTTTAAAAGAGAAAGATCTTTGATGTTTCGAAATTGAGCTGAATCAATGACTATTGTTTTGGATATATCTTTTAAGTATGCGAGAGTTTTTGAATAAAATTCATCAAAATTAGAAATTAGATAATCTTTATCTTTGTCAGAAAACAATTGACGTAGTTCTATAATAATTTTATTATCAGTAGCTTTTTGACTCATAACAAGGTCAGTATCAATAACTAAATATTCATCATTTTCTAAGTATTTTTTAGTGAATGTTGATTTGCCACTACCCGATTCGCCCGTTATATTTATCACTTTATCATTAGTTAATTCCTTTATTAATGGTGATTTAGACACGAAACGACTAATTAGCGTTGGAGAGTCTATTTCATAAAGATATTCATCGATTTCAGCTACTAATGTTGATGAATAAATTTGATTACTACTTTTTTTATGATTAATAAAGTCGTTCCATTCGCTTAAGACTTCTTTAATATTATTCTTGTTTATTTTATCATGCAAGATTTGATAAGCGGTATCTTGGTACCCCATAATACTGACTACCGCTAAAACTTTATAATAAGATTTTTCAGGGATATTGGAAATTTGATACAAATGTAACGCTAAGGCATCATCTACTGGACGTGGATTAGTAAGGATAATTTTATTAGCACGATAGATTGTTGTTGCTCCTTCTACTTTTACAACTTCGGCATCAGTTGGAATCGTAACATCATAGATTGTATCTCCTCTATGTAACCATCTTAACAAGCAATCTTCAGTTGTATAATTGAATCCACCAAAATCGCGACCTTTGAGAGCGTTAGGATGCCAGTTAGTAGTTGTATTTACTTCATTTATTTTGTATTCATAGTTTGCTCCTTTGTTACCAAACATTACTTTTAAATATTTTGGCATAAAATTTTCCTCCTATTAAAAAATAGAATTAAATAATTCTATTAAAATTTTTTACCTTCAGTATATTCTTGTTGATTCATTTTACCTAATTCATCAAGTAAAACAGCATCTTTTTCAATTAACTGATGAAGAAGTTGTTCTTTCAAATCCTTAGGAGCATAGGCTTGAGCAAATTCGCCTTGATGTGATAATTTTTTATGAGCAAAACTTCCTAACTCCATAATATCAAATTTAAGACTCTCATTATTAGGATCCATTCTTAATTGTTCATATTTTCTCGACATCATTTGTTCAATATCATTATATTCTTCTGTCATACCGTCATATACTGCAGAAAAATTTTCTTCTACATAGATAGAACCGTTATTCATTTATATCCCCCTTAAGTGCCTTTTATAAGGCACATTATTTTAATACTTTTATTATATCTAATATTAGTTAAATTGGCTATATTTTGTTTTAAAGATGTAGAGAAATAATTATTTTATGTATCTAGTTAAACTTTTAGTATAATCAAATAAGTTTTCATAATCTTTAAGCTTTTCTTGATAGAATTCAACAATTGTTCCATCAAATTTACGACGAGTTTCAGCAATAAACTCGCTTAATAATAGAAGCTTACGCTTAGAATTTAATGGTTTGTATTTTAAAAGATCTATTCTTATTAAAAGATCAATTAAAATTTCAAATTGACGCATATTAATACGGAAGTATTCTGCTTCATTATCAAATGTGTGATGTTTGTAACGACCTGGGTCGATTATTTGCATTTTTGTTGTCTTTTTATCGAGTATATAATTAAATGGCGTAACGTCAGCACATAAAATGTAATATGAACTTAGAGTCTTGATGTCTTCACTTAATATTTGAAGATTTTTTATAAAGTCTTCTTTAGGTAGAAGTGTGACCCCACTTTTATCTTTTTGATTACCACGAGCTATTTTGGTCGTGTAACCAGCGTAATTACCTTCCATATCATAAATACAATAATCAGGCATGATAATTTGTTTAGTAGGAATTTGAGAAAAATAGATATGTTGTTTTTCTTTATTTCCGTATCCTTCATCTAAAGCATTTTGATAATATATTTTATATAATTTATCTTTAATTTTGTAGACAACACCTTCACTTCCATGACCGAATTCTTTAGCATCATCTGGTATTTCAATTATTTGATCTTTTACTTGATACAACATTTTAACAACCCCTTTTTTCGAGTTTATAGAATAACATATTAAAGTTGTTAAAGCAAATTAATAACTTATTTAGACATATAAAAACACATATATATTGAACATATGTGTTTTAGTTTAACCAACGTAAATTACATAAGCATAGTAAATTACAAAGACGATTAAAAATATTATACCTTCATTACGAGATATTTTTTTATCTTTCCAAGAGAACAAGAATAATAATAAAGCACTTAAAAGCATAACAGCAAGGTCAATGTAATTAAAAGTTGTTTTAGTAATACTACCAAGGATAGCGACAGGAATACCTATTACCACACCAATGTTAAAAATGTTACTACCAACAACATTACCAATGGCAATATCATATTCTCCTTTACGAGTTGCTGTTACTGAAGTAACTAATTCTGGTAAGGATGTACCAAAAGCAATGATAGTTAAAGCAACCATTTTTTGACTAACTCCTAAAGCTAAAGCTAATGAAGTAGCATTATCAACAACTAAGTTACTACCAATAACAATGGCTATTAATCCTCCTAAAGTATAAAAGATAGCTTTACTCATTGGTAAATATTCTTCATCTTGATTATTATCAATTTTTTTACGCGACATATTGATTAAATAATAAATAAAGATTGTAAAAAACAATAATAAAGCTATGCCATCACCTCTAGTAAATTCGTTGATTATGCTATTGTCAAAAAGACGATCAGATAATAAGACAGCAAAAAGTGATGTTATTAGGAGCGTTATTGGTAATTCTTTTTTAACGGTATTGTTGGTAACATTAAGAGAATGAAATAAAGAGGAAACACCTAATATTAAAAGAATATTTAAAATATTACTTCCTATAACATTTCCTAGAACAATATCACCATTATTATTAAGTAGTGATTTAACACTTACGGCAAACTCTGGAGCACTAGTACCAAAGGCAACAATTGTTAAGCCAATTAACATCTTCGATACTTTGAAGTTTCCAGCTACACTGGAAGCTCCATCAACAAAAATATCAGCACCTTTAATTAAAATAATAAAGCCAACAATTAATAAAATTAAGTCCAAAATCATTTCTACACTTCCTAACTTTTTATAATGTAATGATTATAACACTTTTTTTAGAAATAGGATATTATATTATTGCTTTTTGGCGTAATTATTAATAATTATATTTTTTATTTCTTCAGCTGTTTGTTCTACCCCATAATGGTCAACGTTAATTAATAAATCATAGTTGGTAAAATCTTGCCAATTACGTCCTGTATAAAATTGATAATGTTTGCTTCTTTTTTTATTTATTTTATTGATTTCTTTTAAAGCAGTCTCTTTAGGTAAACCATAGTATTTAGTAGCACGTTTTACTTTAGATTCATCATCACTATATAAGAAAATTTTTAAAACGTTCTTATTGTCTTTTAAAATGTAATCTGCACATCTTCCAACGATAATACATGATTCTTTTTTTGCTAATTTTTTGATTACTTTTGTCTCTGCGATAAATAAGCGATCATCGTTAGCTGTAGTACGTTCATTTTCCTCTGTTTTACTTATGTATTTTTCAGTAAAACCTGATTCTTTAGCAGCTAAAGTAATTAGTTCTTTATCATAGAAATTAATTCCTAATTTTTCTGATAATAACTTACCAACATAATGACCACCAGAGGCATATTCTCGAGAAATTGTGATAACTACAGGAATCGTGTTTGGACTTTTTTGACCTAAGAGTTGGTTTTCTTCAATTTCGTTATTGCTGTTATCTAAAGCATCATATTCTGATTTGATAATAAAAATGGCAATAATAAAGCAAATAGTATCTGCTATACAACCAGCATAAAGAATGCCATAAATTCCTTTTTTAAAACCAATCGATAATAGTAAAGCTATCGGAATAAATAAGATGATTTGTCTGATAAAAGATAAAGCAGTTGCTTTTTTTACTTTACCTAATGATTGAATAAGAATACTTCCGGTCATTTCGAAGGCATTTAAACAAATAACTAATAAGAATGAATGACACATTAAGACAGCAAATTCCATAAATAAATCATAACTTGGGTCGGTTGGGGAAATAAAAATACTAACTACTTGACGTGGGGCTAAGGCAAATAACAAGTTAAAAGCAATACCAACAATAAAGTTAATTAAAAGAACTTTTTTTAATGTTTCTTTAACACGATCTTCTTTACCTGCCCCATAATTGAAGCCTATTATAGGTTGTGCACCAATCGAAATTCCTAAAACAGTTGAAATAAAGAGACTATTTATTTTAGAAATTATTCCATAAACAGACAAAGGAATGTCGGCACCAAATTTCGTAGATGCACCAAATTTGGTCATCATATTATTCATAAATACAAACAAAACTAGTACTGTTCCTTGGGTTATAAATGATGATAATCCTAAAGAAATAGTTCTTAGAATATCTTTATCTATTTTGAAATGTTTTTTATTTAGTTTAATTGATTTGAATTTTTTAAGATATAAAAGAGCAATTAAACAAGATACAATTTGTCCAATAACGGTTGCTAAGGCTCCACCCTTAACACCCATGTTAAAGCCAAAAATGAAAATAGGATCTAAGATAAGATTTATAATAGCTCCAATAATTAGCATTATCATCGAATATTTCGGTGAACCATCAGCTCTTATCATATTAGACATACTAGAATAGATTATCATAAATGGTGCACCAATAATAATGATACGTCCATAATCAACAGCGTATTTATAAACGCTTTCGGTACAACCAAACCAATAAACTAATTTTGGTAATAATATCATAGAAATAATACTTAAAATAAGTGATATAACAATAGTTATTGTTATTGATTGACCTATACTTTTGGCTGCTTCTTCTTTTTTACCTTCGCCTAATCTTAAAGAAAGATTGGCTGAGGCGCCATTACCAATTAAACCAGCAAAGGCATTAAAAATGATAACTAAAGGGAAAATAACATTAGTAGCAGCATTACCTAATGTTCCTACACCCTTTCCAATAAATATTTGATCAACGATATTATAAATCGAATTAATCAACATACTTATAACACACGGAACGGAAAAAGCTAATAATAAACTATTTATTTTTTCAGTTCCTAAATCTAATTTTTTCATAACTCATCTCCTCGCACTGATACACAATAACATATTTTGAAAATTTATGTAAGAATTTTTTTTATAAAATTAAAAAGAAATATCTTACTAGATATTCCATTTAATATTTAAATTAGAAATTAAATTGGTTTTGATTGGATTAGTACAATATCTTAAGATGATAGCTTGATTTATAGGTATTTGTTTTAATTCTGTTGCCGTTATTAATGGAGTTTCTTTATAAGCTAAGCCACACATTTTACTAATTTCTTCAGTTGTCTTATCATCCATGCTACCTAGATAAACAATGTTTTTACAATTACCAATAATATCTGAAGTTATTTCTTCACTGGTTGCATAGACTAACTTCTTGAAGTCAGAAATTGTAAATAGAAGATTAATATTTAATTTACGACTATCCATTAGAAATTGCCATACATTACGAAGCGGTTTGCTTTGATCGAAGTTTTCTAAGATAATATTTTTTCTAGTAGATTCAGTAGTTGTTTTACTTAAACAATAAAAATATTCACTTAAAAAAATTGTACTAAGTATTTTAGCGTAATCATAATTAACATTAATTATAAAAACAAGATTTTTTTTATTAAGTAAATCAGTCATCTGATATTCCTGAGTAGATGTTTTATTAACTAATATATCATTATCAATTAAACATCTTATTTTTTGATTAAAAATAGAAATGATATTTCCTTTTGTTTCAGCTGGAGCATTTAAGGTAGCTACCAAATATTTATAATGACTTGATTGTGGAGATAATTTTTCGTTATCTATCTTTTGACTTAGTGAATAAACGTCATTTAAATTAACTAAATAATTATGGTTATTTAAGTGATATAAAACTAAACCGATAAAATAATCAGCAACAGTATCGTTCCAATAAGAATCTAAAGTACTATGATCTTTGAAGATATAATAAGCTATTTCATTAAGTAAATTATAAACTTCGTCATATTGTTGTTTTTGATATAAATCGGCAATTAACTTTAAAGGATTAAAATTTTGGCTAGATTCTAAATCTTTTAAATTAAGAACAGTTATTTTATAACCATATTCGCTATAATAATTTTTACTTTCTTTAATGATATCTTCATTAAAAGTTTCAATTAAAGTATTTTCATTAGCTAAACAAGCTAATTTTAATTTGGGTATTATTAAAGAATTAGTAGCTATATTTTTATTATCTATGATAATAGCATGTCCTTCGGTATTATCATAAAATAATTTATCTTCTTTATATATAATAGGAAGACCAGAATATTTAATTTTTTCTTTCGTGGGATATTTTTCTAAAATTTTTGTAATTTCTTCTTCGGTTGCCCATTTTGAGTAATTCATATACTCACTCCTTTCTCTGAAATAACTATAGCATTATTTTGTTTTTTTATTTAAACAATAGTGTTTTTTGGTATAATAATTAAGCAGGTGAAATGATGAAAGTTAAAGAAATAGTTTGGGCAATCTTAGATTATATAAGTGAAAATTCAACCAAAAAGATTTCTATTGAAGAAATTAGCTCCGTTTTAGGTTATAGCAGATTTTATATTATGAAAAAATTCAAAGAAGAAATTGGTGTTTCAATAATTAGCTATATTAACATTTTAAAAATACTTAATTCTCTTAATGATTTAAATAGCAATAAAAGTATGTTAAAAGTAGCTTTAGATAATGGATTTAATTCTCTAGAATATTACTCAGAAATGTTTAAAAAATTTATTGGAGTTAGTCCAGTTAATTTTAAGAAAATATTACATAATCCTCATATAAATTATAATGAAAATATATTAAATAATATCTTAATGCTAAAATCTTTAAGATTACAAAGTACTATTTATTGGGAAAAGTATAGAAAAAATATTTATCCGGTAATGAAATTAAAGATTGCTAAAAATATTAATTATTCTAAATAAAAAATAGCACTAAGCTATTTTTGATCCATTATCCATTCTTGGAAATAATTTATCTTAGTATTACAATACTCACAACGTCCCTTAGTCACATCGATTGATGAACCACAATGAGGACATTTAATAAGATTGGCACCTTCTTTTAAATTGATTGTTTGGGTATCAAGGTGACGAAGAAGATAGGCCTCATTAAGATATTTAGATACAAACTTGTTATTTTGGTAATAAACTACTCTAACATAGGCTTTAACTTTTACATACATTGTTTTATCTTTATAATATTCTGAAAAATTATCATAATCTAAAATATCATAGTCAATAATATTAGGAGTATTATAATAATAATTTTGAATTTCATAATTTAAGTTATTGAAAAAATTTTTTTTATTTATTTTGGTACGTTCCCAAAAATCTATTTGTTTTTTATTTTGATAATCTTTATATAATCTGATAGGCGCCAAAATAAGGTAAGCATCAATAACATAGAAAAAATAAAATAATATTAAGGATAAAATAAAGCTATATATAAATATTTTAGAGATGTCATAAGAATTAAAAGTGCGAGAAGTATTTTTAATAAAAAGATAGCAAATGAAAAAGCTAATAAGTAAGTCAATAATAAAAGTGATTATACGATATATGGAACTTCTTAAGACGCGATCGTAATGTTCTTTACTTCCTATTTTTTTATCGGTGTAATCAATGTTATAATGAGTACGACAATATGGACAACCATTGAGGAAATCTTCTAGTTTAGAATTCATTCCACAATTGGGACATGTGATTTTTTTTTCGCCTTCTTGACTAAAAAGATAAGTATATGAAATGCGGGAATCAAATTTACTTTCGATATGAATTAATTTATTATTTAAATAATATTCTTTCTTGCAACGGATTCCTTCTTTGATATCATCGTTATGAGAATTATCAGTGTTACGTTCTAAGATATCATGATTAACAATATACTTCGTTTTAATATTTATATTTAGCTTTTTTAATTTATTTACTTGATCGTTATCTGATATTAAAGGCATAATTCATTTTCCTATCTGTTATTATTGTTATTATTATTGTTGTTATTGTTATTGTTGGAAGAAAAGCCACTACTTCCTCCACTACCTCCGCTATAAGAACTAGTTTCTGGTTTATTGAAAAGAGTTAAACCTTTTTGAGTGACACTTAAGCCATTTATATGAGAATTGGTACAATTGGTAATGAGTACTTTAGGTAATTCTTTTGAGCCTTTGACAATAAAAGAAAGGCTATTAGCATTACCACGGATTTCCCCGTGAGGATTATTTTCTAAGAATTCATATATTTTTTCAAGATCTGACATAGTTAAATTATAATATTTAGTTAAGTCTATACATCTTTTTTTTCTTATTATTTCTTCGTAAGTTTCTGGTTCTTTGTTCATTGTTCTAACTCCTTATCTATGTAATAAAATTCAATATTTTGAAATGGTAAATTAATAGCTTGAATATGATAATAAGCATTATTTTTCTGTTTTAGGTAATGATAATCTCTTAAAGAAGACGTGGTAAAGAAAATATTGTTTGGATTATCAAGTGAATATTGTGTTTTATATTCTTTAATGAAATTTGATATATCATAAGCATAAAAGTCTTCTTTATCAGATTGAATACTATCAAGTACTCCTTTATATATCTGCGTTGTAGCAATATGACGTTGTTTGGTTCTGTTTTCATCGCCGTATGTTACCAAAGTTCCTGATAAAAGCATGATATAAAGAGCATTATTTTCTGGATAGTCACACTCTTCATTGATAAGATTTTTTTTCATATAAATGGTAACTTTTGACAATGGAGTTATGTAAATAATAGAACGATTATTTTTTAATATTTGTGACTCTAAAAGATACTCGTTATTATCAACTTTTAAAATAAAAGATGAAGCATCATAAATATATTTTAATTTTTGGTCATTATTAATAATTTCTAGTAATGTTGGATTATCAGAAATACTATTATTCGCTGGAAAGTATTTGGTAGGATCTTCTAAGCGCATTTTACTGACATATTCATAGACAAACTCGTTATTATAAGGATCTTGTTCATAGTTACGATCTTTATACATCTGTTTTTGAAGCTGACAAGTATAGCTTTTATTTGTATGATAATTATTTTTTACAAAGGGACAACCTGTCTTACATAAGTATAAGTAGCCACAATTGCGACATTCTTCATTAAATGGTTCTTTATTATGATTCAAAAATATTTTCTGGTAAGCGTTATTCATTATGTCACTTACAGAATTTTTATAGATATTGCCGTAGTAGTAATCAGGATTTTTTTGACCACGAACACAAGAATAGATATCGCCATTTTTTTCTAGAAGAAAAAATTTTTCCCCACAATTATCGCAATTAGAACAATAATTAGGACCAAATTCGTCAAACCAAGGACCGTTTACGCCACTATCTAAATTGGTTCCGTCAAAAACTTTATGCATTTTTTGATAAAATTCAACTTGTTCTTCTTCAGTTAAATGGTGAAGTAACCCATTAGAATTATAATCAAAGCCTATCATAAAATTAAAATCATTCATATCAAGGCATGTATTTTGATCTAAAAATTTAATATCTTTTATTATTTCGTCTAAATGAAAGTAATGTTCTTTAAAAATAGTCGCAGAAACTTTCTTTTTATTAGGTATATCATTGAGAAGTTTGATATTTTCAAGAATTTTAGGAAGCGTTGGTTGACCCGATTTAGTTAAACGATATTCATCGTGAAGAGATAATGGTAAATCAAGACTTCCCGAAATAGAAACATTAAATTTTTTAATAGTATCAAAGTGTTTATCAATATTAAGAAGATTAGTTTTGATGTGAGGAACGCCAATCTTAAAACCAGCATTAGTAATTATTTCTTTATTATCTTGATAATACTTACTAATATAAGCAATCAAATTATAAAAATCATCATGAGATAAACAAGTTACCTCGCCACCATGAAGAGAAATATTAAAAGGAATAACATTACTTTCACGAAATTTAGTAATAGCATATTTTAAAGTTTCTAACGGATCGATTTTTTGATGTTCATCTTTAGTATTGTCTTCTAAGTAACAATATTTACAAGCCATATTACAAGCCATTGTTGGAACATAAAGTAAATGAATAAATTTATTAGGCATTATAATCTCCTACCTTTTTTTCGATATTAATCGTAACATAACTATCAGTATATTGCGTAGCTGTAAAGGTAAAATCATCCACATCACGTGGCTGATTATTTAGAGGAATATTAAAGTAATTTGTTACGCCATTTTTAACATAAAACCAACTTGAATCATAATTTTCAGAAGAAACAGATAATAACTTTATACTTATTGATTCCCCAGTATTTAAGTAAATACTTTGGCGTTTACCAATTTCAAATGTTTTAGTTGTCATAAATGATAAATTTTCTTGTTCATTTTTAGAAGGATATCGTTTAATAACAGTTGGACTTTCTTTAAATGTTCTTTCGTTGACACTTGTTTGATAAGGAAGAGTAATGTTATATAAGCTATTACATCTACGGAAAGCTGATGAACCTATTTCAAGAAGTTGACTATTTTCTGATATATTTACCTTGTTTAAAGAACTGGCACCATAAAAGGCATGACCACCAATTCTAGTTATTTTATCAGGAATGTCAATAGCGGTTAGAGAAGTACATTCTTCAAAAGTACTACCACGTATTTCAGTTAAATTTTGGGATAATTTAACATATACCAAATTAGTCGCTTTATAAAATGTTTCGCCACCCATTTCATTTAACGTATCTGGAAGACTTATTTTAAGAAGAGAATGGCAATTATAAAAAGCTCCACCACCTAAGTATTCTAATTTGCTAGGGAGTTTTACTTCTTTCAGACTATAATCATTTTTAAAAGCTTGACCTCTTATTTCAACAAGGGTATTGGGAAGATTTACTTCTTTTAAAAATGGCATGTTAGAAAAAGTATTACCACGAAGAGCAATTACATTTTTACCATTATATTTTTCAGGTATGGTTACCCTTGTAAAATTAGTTAGACCAAATGTATAAAAACGAACAGCATATCCATCACCTTGAGCCTCATAAAGAATACGAGGTTTAATAAATACAAGACAAGGGATGATAATGGCTATAATAAGGCCGATTTTAAAGAATTGCTTTGAAGTATCTTTAACTAAGTTTTCTTTATAACTCATTACGATATCTGATATTTTTTCATTAGGACGCGCTTTTACTTCGCGCATGATGGCTTTTTCTAAGTTAACATTTCTTGTAAGGAAGAAAAAAATAAGTAAAATAACTAATCCAATAATATAGGTTAATAAAGGAAAATGAAAGAATACTAAGGTAATATAGAGACATGTTAAGATAGAAAAAATGATATTTAAAATATTTTTTCTTTTCAAAAGATTAGATGGGATTTGATTTTCTTGAGTATCAATTGCTGAATTTTTGATTTCTCTATTTATCAAAGTTTCAAGGATAAAATTTTCTGTTTGCATATAGATGTTGTCAAAAGAAGAAGGTGTAACATATGATTCTTTAACGTACTCTGTACCACAATTAGGACAAGTCTTATCACTAGGAGATAAAATAGTTTGGCATTTAGGACATTGAGGTTTATCGTTGATAATACTAGAATAGTTGTTTGATAATGGTGGAACTTTTTTAATAAGAGCCCCATAAGGATTTATAACTTTTTTTGTTACACTAAGTATTGGAATAATAAAAAAAGCGCCAACAAAAACTAACATTGTATCAGTGATCATCGTCTTTTCTGGCGAAATAAAATCAAAAATTAGTAAAAGAACGAAGCGTAAGATGATTAATCTAATTAAAGTCGTCTTACTATCATCTTTGGAAATTAAATTGGAAAGGGGCCACAAGAAAAAAACAATCATGTGTATTGTTATAAAAAGCTCAGTAAAAATAGCGAAACCTATTCCTACATCATCATTAGCGGATGCAAAAACAAGCGTTGGCATAAGAACAAACATAGCTAGTAAAATTAAATTAGATTTTTTTTTCATATAAACACCTCAACAACATTTTTATTCTTCTTATATTATTTTATTATAACATATGTTAAAGGAAGAATATATAATATTTAGTTATTAAAACGAATTAAATAACCATCAGGATCTTGCAATAAAAATTCTGAGTCTTGATATATTTGACCAGCTACTTCATATTCGCTTATTTTTAATGGAAGAAAAAAAGAAATATTATTATTTTTTAACTTATTATAATAATCTACAATATTGGATAAAGACATACTTATATTTATTCCATTACCAAATGGATATTTAAGTTCACCTACCTGCCAGTTATCATTTATTTCTTCAATCATTATTTGATTTTTTTCTAATTGTAAAAAGCAAAATTTATTTTGAGGGCGTTCATAGAGGATATGAAAGCCTATTTTTTGGTAAAAGGCTTTACTTTGGATAATATTAGAAACACTTAATTCGGGAATCAAGCTATTAAAATCAATATCACTGGTAATTATTTCATAGTCGGTAGGTTTTTCTTGAAATTCAATTAGGGATGAAATAGCTTCTTTACTATATGCTTTATCAGAAATAATTAATTTATCTTCATGAGGATGATGTATTATGGCAATACATTTTCCACGATACTTTTTTACCGGCTTAAAAAGACCTAAAATGTAACATTTTATTAATTTTTCTTCGATAATTGTAAAGCCATAGTTTATTGGATAGATAATTGAATTTTCTTTGCTTCCTATGGGATGATCAATTGTAACAATAATTTCTTTATTTAAATATTCTTCTATTTTTTTCATCATAATTACTCCTAATTTAGCTTGATTATAGCATAGAGAACTTGAAAGTTAAAGATGGTGAAACACAAAAAAAGATAAAATGTTTTTTTCATTTTACCTTGTTTTTTCTAGTTTGATGGGGAATTAAATTCAACTAATTCTGGACTATACATAATAGCGCCTGATAAACTGGTTTCCTTAGTTTTAAAATTACGCATTACATAAATACTAATTGGATATTCATTATTCGTCGGTTCTCCTACTTGTTCTAGATATACACAATCACTAGTATTATCTTTGCATGTATAAGTTCCTTCTAATTTGTATATTTTAGTATCAAATTTACTTTGGTAATAGCCTACAAATAAAGCGTTAGTAGCTTTGATGCTAGCAACATTTTCTTCATGATATAAACCAGATTTTTTAGATTGTGCAATGAAAAGATCAAGAATTTCTTCTTTTGTAAGATTATACTCATCTGTAGAGCCAACTTCGCTATTACTATCTTGATTAGAATCAGTAGCTGTATAAAGATTAGTTACAGTATCATTTTGCATTTCAACATAGAAGTTAAATTTGTAAGATCCATCACTATTCTTATCTTGTTCTTGTTCAACATAAACACAAGATGAATCATTGTTACTGCACTTATAATTACTTTCAATTTGATATGTTATTGTATCTTTTTCTTTTTGAACATATTCTACTTTAGTAAAGTTCCAACTTGTTAAATTTTTTTCATTTAATAAGTTTTTACTAGTATAGAATTCTTTAATAGCTTTTTTTACTTTATCATGAAGATTAGTATCAGAATCAAGAGTTGTATTATCTTCAACAACTTTATTGTTAACAAAAGTGTTAGAAATATTTTTAATAGCTAACTTAGAGTTATTTTCTTCAACATCTAGATAAAGAATGAATGAATAAACATTATTCTTTGGTTCAGATGCTTGTTCTTGGTAAACACAGCTATCAGTTTTGTCTAAGCAGGCATAAGATCCTGTTACTTTGTAAATAAAATTACCATTGTTTTCATAGTAACCAATGTACTCTACTTTATCAATATTCCAAAAAGAAAGATTCTTTTTATCAACAAAACCTTTTTCATAATAATATTCTTTTAATAAAGTAATTATAGAATCACTGGTTACACTAGTAGCTTTTTTAATGTCAGTAACATTAGTCTCTTTTTTATTTGAGCCCTTTAAATTATGTTGGTAAAAGTAAAAACCAACTGTTCCCCCTATTATTAAGATTAAGACAATCGCGATGATGATTATTGTTTTTTTATTCTTTTTCATATAAACTCCTCTTATATACAGAAAAATTCCTTTCCTTAACTTGATAATATCATTATACAGTAAAATTGTAAACAAAAATTTTTTCGATATATAAATTGACATTTCTTTATAAGCTAATTCTTAAGATAAGATAGATTGATAACTATTCTCGTCACTAGTTATAGTAATGTGATAGGCATTACCATAATGAGCATTAATTTGAACAGGATTTAGGGTAATAATTGAAGAAGCTGGGTAATTATCTTCGTAATTAGGTTCAACATACTCGGTTACAATTTTAAAGGTTAAAGTTAAATCTGTAATATCAGAGGCATTATTAAAATCTTGTTTGCTTAAAGAATAAGTTAAGTTATCATTATGTTTAATTAAAGATTTATTAGCATTGGAAACTCCCCCACTACCAGAAGCATCTTTAGTTTCATATTCGATTAGGAGTAAACCAAAATCTTTTGGAACATCTAAGTTAATTTGCAAGATTATTTCGTCAGCAGAAGTTTCGTTTTTTTCCACCTTATTATTTTTATTTATAATAAGACATAAGATAATACTGAGTAGAATGATAAGAAAAATTATTTTTTTGCGATGCATAGTTTTATCTCCTTTCCGCGTTCATTTTATAATTATTGAGTATTAAATATAAGGAAATAGAACTAGAGTTTATTGGAAGCAAAGAAAAATAATTAATTAACCGCTAAAAATTTAATTAGAGTTAAGACGATGATTATTTTTATTATCATAATATTAATACTCGTCAAGGTAAATTTCTTATTATCTAAAAAGTGGCACTAGGTGGCGTATTTTTGTATTTAAGGATTTATATCATCTTAAACACAATTTTTCTTTCATATAAAAAAACAGATTAGCTCTGTTTTAATAAAATTATTGAATAACACAGAAAACATAAAATGTCTATTTAGATAATTATTTCTCAGTAGAGACACAATATTTTTCAATGTTAGTAGAATCATAAGATTGATTTTTTAAAATTTTATAATATTCATTTTTGGTATCTTTTTGGCATCTGATGACATCATAAAAGGGGGTGTCATAATAAATAGTTGTATCTGACCAAACTTTTTTAATAGCAAAGCGAGGAGCTTGGTGGATATTAACAACACTTAAATAATCAATAAAAATTAACATAGTAATAAATAGAATTAGGAAAACTAGATTAATAAGTATTCTATTGCATAAACGAAGCTTTTTGGTAAAATATGCAACACCAATTAAGGAAAAAATAGCCCCAAGGATGGAATAAACACTTCCCCAACTACTTTCACTAGGAAAGATAGTTAAGGCAGTAATGGCTATTAAAAGGCCAAATGACAGAAAAAGGACACCGATTAAGTTATTTTTGAATGTTAAGGTTTTATTAGAATAATCGATAGTATTTATGATATTTTCTTCTAATTTTTCTTGATAAGATGCTTTGCTCACTTCTTCTCCACTTATTAAATCATTAATTGAAATATCGAGAATTTCACATAGTGGTTTAAATAAGGCAAGGTCTGGCATATTACGGCCATTTTCCCAGTTACTTATTGATTTATCGGTAACCCCTAATTTTTCTGCTAAGGCACTTTGCGTTAATTTTTTCTTTTTGCGGCAAGTCATAATAAACTTACCAATTTTTTCTTGATTCATATAATCATTCCTTCCTGTTTCATTGTATTAAAAGAAATAAATTTATAACAGGAAATAAATCTAGAGTTGGTTTTAAATTCTTGATAAATGGTAAAATTGTTAATTTTTTATAGTGAAATTAACAAGTTCCGCCATTATCTTTAAAATATGTATCGATGTATTCAACAAGATTTTTACCTTTTTTAAATTCTTTATCTTTAAGTAGGTCTGTAATATACTCACTACCACTAGCATCAATTATGTTATCATTATTATCTGATTCAATAAGATAATTGTATTCTTTATTATTCATGGTACACGTTAAAGTAACTGATTGATTTTCGACAGATACTTCTGAGGATGATTTGAACATCATAAATATAATAAAAGATATGATCATTAAGATCACATAGATAATAAAAAAGATTCCTGCTATTTTTAAAATCTTAATAATTATGCCGGCTAATTTTTCAGTATTACTAACCTTTTCAATGATGACTGACTTAATGTCATTGTTAAGTAATTCATCTATGCTGATATTTAAGACTTTAGATAATAATTTTAATTGCTCGGGATTAGGAGATGTTTCACCTAGTTCCCAATTGGAGATTGTTTGTCTAGTAACATCAACTTTCTCCGCTAGTTGTTCTTGACTTAATTTATTTTCTTTTCTTAATTTTAAAATGTTTTCGCCTAATTTCATTTTAACCTTCCTTTCGCTCTTAATTATATCGAAAATATTTAATAATTTTCTACCAAAGAATTTTGGAAATAGCGCAAATTTTTTTAACATTTAATTTTTCTCTAGTGTTTTAGATAGTTCTTAGGAGATTGAAAAAATTAAAATAAGCTTAATTGTTTTTCAGCTTCTTCTTTTTTATAAGCAGCAATTATGTCAGACATTTGATAAAGAAGGCCATATTTTTGACATTCTGTAGTAAAAATTTTGTATAAATGATGATAATTAGGAACAGAGCAATCGTAACGATCTTTATAATAAGCAAGATATTTTTTTTTTAAGACCAGGGAAATGCTGATCTAATTTTTGGAAATAATAATCACGTTGATTTTCTCTTAAAGTCATGCCCATATAAGTATGAATAAATTTTGCCCCATTCATAGCTGCGAGTTTTACTAATTTTTTAATATCTTCTTCGCTATCAGTAATAAAAGGTAAAACAGGATTTAGCATGACGCCAACAAATATTCCATTATCACTTAGTTTTTTGATGGCTTGGAATCTTTTAGAAGAAACACATACGTTAGGTTCGATAAGGCTAGCTAGATCATCATGAGGGGTAGTAATGGTAAATTTAATGATAACATTATTATGGGAATTAATTTCTTTTAAAAGATCTAGGTCTCGGAGGATTAGATCACTTTTGGTATCAATAGAAACACCAAAATTATACTTAGCAATTAGCTTTAAAGCTCCCCTAGTCTGTTCGTATTTTGTTTCAAAGGGATTGTAAGTATCGGACATCGCTCCAATGCCGACAACACCATGGACTTTTTTAGCAAGTTCTTTTTCTAAGATATAAAGAGCTTGGTCTTTACCACGGACAATGTCGAAATTTTCAATATGATAGCAATTACTTCGACTATCACAATAAATACATTGATGAGGGCAACCACGATATAAATTCATATTATAGTCAATTCCATACCATTCTCTACCATCTTTAACTTTGCTAAGGATAGTTTTTGCTTTAATAAATTCCATAAGTTTTCCACCCGTTTTTGTAAATTTACTATTTATACTTCGACTAATAGTATAAACTTAGTTATATGTAGGATTATCTTCAATTTTAAGATTTGCTATATTATCACCAATTATGCCACCTCTTAGAGTATGGTGCATCAAAAAATAAAATAAAATAGAATTCTTTATTTTTTAAAGAAGCGAAAGTAGCATAACTACGATCTATTAAAGTCTAATAAACCAGTTATTGAATAAAAGTAGACTGGACTTGCTAAGACAATAATATCAAAGGTTAACATTTTATTTAAGATAGTTGGAACATTATCTTTAAAGACATAAACACTACTATTTTTGACAATTATTATAGTCTAAGCAACTATTTATCTTTTTGTCTCTTAGTTCTAATAACTCAACATTATTTGGTCTTCTAAGGCTCTTTTTTAAATTGCTCACATAACTTTTAGTATTATTCTAAATATTTTTATAATACTATTTTATATAGTAACATATTTTTTTATGAAAAGGCAAAAGATTACTAAGAAATCAAAAAGATAGTATGTGAGTTTAATTCTTTTTAGATTTTATTGAAATTTGATTGGATAAATTGTTTAAATATTTACTTTCTGTACATATTTCATAAAATTCATCTAAAGAGATATTTCTTCTTTTTAAACCTATTTCATCATAAAACATATTTTCTAATAGAAAAAAATCTATTTGAGAGTATGATGGATTACTATAAATAAATTTTCCCCACATTATATCAAGTAAGTCTCTATCAATATCAGCTATAGACGATATATCATATTCTAATATGCCTTTATCATGAATTATGTAAAGTAATTTATTTTGGGAATTACCATTTTTTAAGTCTGCGATAGAAGGAATTCCAACATTAATATTTTTTCCAGAATAGGGATGTGAATGAATATTAAATTGAACTTTGGTGCCATTGTTGATAATAGCTGATAATTCGCCACTATAGTAAGTATATTCCTTTTTAGAAATACTCATTATCCATAAGTTAGTTATTTTTAAAAGCTGTATTTCTCCATTACAATTAGCAAAATAAGGAAATTGTTCTAATAAGGTTGGTAAAGGAAAGTTATCTATAAGATAATTACCAGCTGGTAAATTTTCTAATTGTTTTATATTGGTTAAAGAAGTTATTTTTAACTTAGGATAATTATTAATAATATCCAACAATTCTTGAAAAGTCATTGTTTCGTAAATTGGAAGGTCTAATTGTGTTTTCATAACATCACCTACGAAGTAGTATATCATTAAAGATATAACGCAACAAGATTCTTGCATTTTAATAAATATTAAATAAACACGATTAATGTATTCTGTTGCTACAACTACATAAGAATAATATTCTTCTTTAAAAAATCAAATAATCAAATCAAGATAAAAAAGTAAAAGTAATTTGTTTTTATTTTTCTTTTTATATATAATAATGATATTAAAAGGAGTAAGATATGAAGAAATTTGAGTTTAATTTTTTATCAGGTGATAAAAAAACGATGATATACGCCGTGAAATATTTACCAGAGATAGAACCAATTGGAATAATTCAAATAGCGCATGGGATTACCGAACATATTGGAAGGTACGAAAAAGTATGTGCTTATTTTACAGAGTTAGGCTATATCGTTTGTGGTAATGATAATATAGGACATGGAAGAAGTATTAATAATGGAAAGCCAATGTATTTAGGTCCAATAAAAAGTTGGGATAAAATTGTCGCTGATTTTGATAAATTAAGACAAATAATGACCGAAGAATATCAACTACCCTATTATTTCTTAGGCTTTTCGCTAGGTTCATTCTTAGTTAGAACTTATTTAATTGATTATCAATTTAAGCCAGAAAAAGTTATTTTAGCAGGAACATCTTATATTAATCCATTACTTTTAAGTATCATAATGAAGCTTGTCTTAGGAGAAGCTAAGAAGTATGGAGAAGATGTTAACACGCCACTTATATCTAAATTAAGTCTAGAATCTTATAATAAAAAGATTAAAAATCCTAGCTCAGAATGTGATTGGTTATGTAAAAGTAAAAATGGTTTAAATAATTATTTAGAAGATAAATTATGCTATCGAAAAATTAGTTGTGAGTTATTTTATGATTTATTATATGGAATTAAGTATACTTGTGAAAATAAAAATATTGAAAAAATGAAAAAGGATTTACCTTTATTATTGATATCTGGTGCGGAAGACCCTGTTGGCGATAATTCTAAAGGTGTCCTTAAATTAGCAAAAATTTATAAAAAGAAACAATTTATAAGTGTTGATATCAAATTACATGAAGGAATGAGACATGATATTTTTCATGAAGATGATTATGAGAAAGTCTTAGATGATATAAGGGATTTTATAAAAAAATAAGATTATTTGAGCAGACATTTTAAAGCAATTTTTATTTTTTATAAACTATAAAATTGAAAAATGGTTTATTGTTATATTAAGACATAATTTTTATAATTATGTCTTTTAATTGGAGTTAATTCTATATTAAATTCTTCTAAGCCGTTTCATTAGACACTTTAGATCTTTGCTATTGTTTTTTGTTTAATTTTTTTGTATATGGTTCTGTGACTTCATTATTTAATACGTAATTAGATATTGAAAGGAATGGCTCGGGATATTTATAAGTTTCTTGACCGTATAAAATCCACATTTCAGAAAAGCTTTTTCCTGTTTCTAAATACTTTTTAACAATGGGACTATTTAATAATGGATTTTTTTCTTGCTTGTTTAAATCAATTAATTTTAATTGATCATAAATCTTACTTATTATATCTGGAGCTAGCTTATCACAATACTTACAATAAATAGCTTCTGGAGTCTTGCCCTCATTAAATTCAGATAAATTATATATAATATTTTTACTATTTGATAGAAAGCTTGCTACTTTTAAGGCACCATTCCATTCATCAAGACAATCGTTTTTATTTTTTATTAAAGCTGATTTATCACCTATAATAATTTCACCTAATTCATGAATACTTAACATATTTACTACTTTAGTAATGTCGATGTTTGAGCCATAGACTAAGTATAAGGCAATAGCTAACATTTGTGTACTATAAATATGTTCAGCAATACTTCCATAATGTTCTAAGTTAACTTTCCAAATTTTTTCACCTGTTCTTTGAACATTTTTTAAAGAATTAGTTGAAGTGTAAAAACTAATTACATTTTGAAATTTATTACCCGAATGTTCTTGGATTAACATATCATTATCAGTGATATATTTAAGTAAACTATCAAATTTTTTATCAAATGGAATTCTTTTTCTATCAAATTCGACCCAGCTTTTAGTAAAAGTATATTTTTGATAATTATTAGTAAATGAACCATCTTGTTCATATAATCTAGCTTGTAAATCGCATTCAGCTTTATCTATTTGATAAGCAAATTGTGCTTCTTTTGTTTCTTTACTTTCAAATTCCATAAAAATTTTTTCTAACATTTGACTATTTGGTATTAATGTAAGTAATTCTTTGATGGTCTTTACTTCATAAGTACTTTTTAAATGACTGGGCATATCTTCAGGAGTTAAGTCTCCAATTATAGTTTCACCAATTTCATGTACAGCAAGCATCAATATTACCTTATTAATATCAATATCATAAGCAAATTCTGATTGCATAGCATAAGCTAACATTTGAGTTCCATAGATATGGTCAGCTACGCTCTCAACTCTATATCTTTCTATATTTTTATCATGCCAACCTTTTCTTTGAATATTTCTTAGTTTATGCATAAGAGCAAAGATGGTGGTTACGGATTCTTCATTTGACATTTTTTCACCTCTAAAGTAATAATTTATCACATAAAGGAGTATTTTTATATAGTATTTTAGAATTTTTTTTGACTATATTAGGTAAATGATATTTAATATTACTTGCTACAATTTACTAGCCAACTTACTACTCCACTATTTTTATATCCGGCAGCAGCTACATCAAAATGAGTTGCTCCAGCGATTTCTGTTAGAGAAGCATTTGCTCCTTTTTCTTTTAAAGATTTGATAATTGTTTGCGTGATTTCTGGATTTACAATTGTATCATCCATACCAACAAAAGCCCATATTTTAGTTTTGCTTAAGGCATTTATATTTTCTTCAGTATTTTTTACGCTGCCACTCATTGGTGCAATGCAAGCAAAAGTGTTAGGTAATTTTATTTGAACTTGATAAGTTCCAGTACCACCCATAGAATGACCTGTTAATGATACTTTATTCATATCAATTCCATACATTTGATTAATGTTTTTTATTAAATTTCTCAAATCAATAGTTATGTCGCTCCAACCAGTATAATTATTTGAAAGTTTGGGTATAACAACATAAGTTCTTATGTCACCATAGTAACCATCATATAAATATTTGGGAAAGCCATCTGTTGTTAATAAAGCTTCAACATTGTTTTTTTTATTAGTACCACCATGAAGATACATGATTAAAGGCATGTTAGGTTGCGGATTACTAGGTGTATACAAATAATATTGTAAATTTCCTAAAGTATATAGTTTAAATTCAGAAGAAACATTTTTATTGTTATTTTCAGCTGATGATGAAATGTAGTTATCAGCAGTACTTATATTATTTTCTTTATTTGGAGTATTACTATTATTATCTTTTTTAGTATCGGTATTTTTATTATTTGTAATAGTTGTGTTTTCATTTTTGGTGGTTTCTTCTATCGTCAAATTGTCTTCTTTTGTTTTTTCTTGATTATTATCTTGAATCTTACTATTATTTTCTGCTATTTCTTTTTTATCGATATTTTTATTATTAGCAGTTCTTTTTAAAAAAAGATTCCTCCTAAAATTAGAATTGTAATAGTAATAATATTGTAATAGTAATAATTGTAATTAATATTATTAAATTTTTCTTCTTTCTCATAATCAATTTCCATTTCTAATTTATTATTTTTTTAAAGCTCTTATTCAATATTCGTAATCTAATACAGAATAGCATAAAAATTTTAGATACATTTTTGATTATTTCAACCAATATATCAAGGTGTTTTTAAATATTATCAAAGTATTAAATGTTTTCGGTTAAATTTTTTCCACCAATATTTTTTTCAATTGTACCTGATAATTTTCCACCCATATGAACGTAAAAATCAGTTGTAGGATTATCTTTTAAACAATATATTACCATGTTATGAAATCCTTGCTTTTTTAATTCTTCTTTGGCTTTGGTAAATAATAATTGACCATAGCCTTGTTTTTTTACTTTATCTAATAAATAAAGAGTACATATTTCGCCTGATGTAGGATGTTTCTCATCGCGTGATTTACATACCACACATATTCCTGAAGGCTCATTATTAACATATAAAAGGAATCTTTTATAATCAGGTTCTTCTAATTTAGTTTGATCAAAATTATTTTTTAATCAAGCAACCTTTTGATCTCGTTCAGCTAAAATTTTTTTTAAAAATTCATCTGGGACTATTCCTGGATATGTTTCATTCCATGCTTTAGTACTAACGTACATATAGTCAGACAAATCTTCTTTTGTAATTTCTTTTAATAAATAATTCATTTTGGCACATCCTTTTTAATAAAAATAAAATTTAAGTAAATATGTATAAAAGCTAAAATATTCCTATTTTAGCTTAAAATATCATATCCTTTTGAGAGATTTGATTATTTTTTGATAGATAATTTACTAAGATCATTTTTAATTTGTTCCTGTAATAGTAAAAGTCTTTCTTTGTTTATTAATAAAGTTGGGAAAGCATCAACAAGTCGTTTGTATAAGAAATTTCTTTTATGTAGAACTTCTCTGACACGTTTAGTTATTTCTTCAGTGCCATCTTTTTCAATTGTTTTTAAGGTATCTTTAAAACCAAACATAATTGATAAAGAGACAATGTTATCGATTAGATATATTACTAAGATAATTGTCGCTATTATATTAATAGTAAGTGGTGTAAATTTTAAAATAATATTACTAAATATTGGATTAATTAGGTAGATAACTAAAGATCCTAGTAAACCAAATGGAATCATAGTTTCAGCGCATATTCTTCCATTGATATTAAATTTTCTTCTTGTATAATCCCACCATCTAGCATGAAAGAGCTTTTCCATGAAATAACTAGTAAAATATTCAAGAACAGAACATATTAATATAGCCATACAGAATAATATTATTGGATCTGATTTATATTTTGTTAAGAATAATATCATAGTAATACATCCCCAACCATATATAGGACATATAGGTCCTACTAAAAAACCTCTATTTATAAATTTATGTTTTTCTATTAGTTTGCCAATTACTTCGATACTCCAGCCAACAAAGGAATAGATTATAAATAATAAAAAATAAAAACAAAACTTATTATACATGCTATACACCTCTATTAAATTATATCATTTTTTTATTGGCATTGAAAAAAATTCACTTTGACTTACTTAGATATTTTTATTTTAATGGGATGTAATACTTTTCTTAAAATTTAAGTTATAAGAAAGCTCTTTTATATTTCTTTCAGGGAAAAAATTATTAATATAACTGTATTTTTTATAATAAAAAAGACTAAGATGTCAGTAAAATACTTTATCTTAGTCTAAATTTTGTATGTTTTTTTATGCTTCGTTTTCAGCTTTGATTGCAGCTTGTGAACCAGACACTATCGGAAAACTAAACTGAGCGATATGTCATTCTATTTTTGACTAAAATGACTTATTTTTATATTCTTCTCTTAATTTCATCCATATTTTACCAAGATGATTTTCACCATTCCTATTTATTCCCCATCCCCAATAATTATCTTTAGAAGAGTCTTCAACTATAATATAATCTTTAGTTTCTAATAATTTTTTTAAAACATATGGATTTTGTTCTATTTTACATCTTAATATTCTTTCCATTAATTCTAATATTTCATTAGAACTTAATTTTATTTTATCTTCATATTTAAATCTTATTTTTTGAGCTTCATGAGCAGAATGACTGTATTTAATTTCTTCTGCTATTTCTGGATATTCATCAATAAATAAATTTGCTTGGAAAGCTTCCTCTGCAGATGAATATAAATATCCATTATATTCTACTTTAAATGATGAAAAATTATCTAAAGGATAAAATTCCCTAGGATAAAACCCAATTACCTCATCAAATTTTTGTGACATCCAAGTATCACGATACTGCTCTAACTTAATCATACATTTACCTTCTTTCTAAAATAAATATATAACTAGATTAGGAACTATTTATGTCATATTAAAATTTTTCTTCTAATTCTTTTATTAAGGTAATTCTATTTAGATAAAAATGTCTTATCTCCTGCTTATTTTCACAATATGCCGCTACTCCCCACTCATTATCTAATATCATTAAGTTATATGGTCTAATTACTCTCTTAGTCATTTTGTCATGTTCTTTTGAATAATACTCTATATAACACTTATTATGATTATTAATACATTTACTTAGTAGATTATAGTATTCTCTATTATCTAACTTAATATTTTTAGGTTTAATAAACTTTTCAGGTATTTTAACATCTTGATTTAAAACATATCCACCATATGGGCCATATATAGTTTCAATATATATACCTGCATATTCTAATTCATCTTTATATTGTCTAATCATTCTAGGCGATACTTCTAGTTTTTCAGATAATTCCTTTATACTATACTTTCTTTTATTTTGAAGCAACTGAAGCATCATAAGTACATTAGATAATTTTGACATAATTATCACCTATATAAATTATACTATAAAAAAGACTAGATTAGTCATCTAGTCTTACATTCACGCTTTTGCGTTCTAATTTTTTCTCGCTTTGATTGCAGCTTGAGCAGCAGATAAACGAGCAATTGGAACTCTAAATGGAGAACATGAAACATATGTTAATCCTATATTATGGCAGAATTCAACACTTGATGGATCGCCACCATGTTCACCACAGATACCAAGTTTGATATTTGGCCTAGTTTGTTTACCTTTTTCAACGGCGATTTTAACTAATTCACCAACACCTTTTTGATCAATTCTTGCAAATGGATCTTGTTCATAGATTTTCTTATCATAGTATGCACCTAAGAATTTACCAGCATCATCTCTTGAGAAACCAAATGTTAATTGAGTTAAATCATTTGTTCCAAATGAGAAGAATTCAGCTTCTTGAGCAATTTCATCGGCAGTTATGGCTGCACGAGGTATTTCAATCATTGTTCCAATATGGTATTCCATGTCAGAATTTTTTTCTTTTTTAACTAATTCAGCTGTTTCAACAACGATATCTTTAACGTATTTTAGTTCTTTAACTTCACCAATTAAAGGAATCATTATTTCAGGAAGAATATCATAGCCTTCTTCTTCTTTTACTTCAATAGCAGCTTCCATTAGTGCTCTTGTTTGCATTCTTGCTATTTCAGGATATGTAACAGCAAGACGGCAACCACGGTGACCCATCATTGGGTTGAATTCGTGTAATTCAGCACATTTAGCTTTTAAGTGGTCAACTGTTACATTCATTTCAGCAGCTAATGCTTCAATATCAGCTTCTTCTTTTGGTAGGAATTCATGTAATGGAGGATCTAAATAACGAACGGTCATTGGTAATCCCTTAAGTTCTTTGTACATTGCTTTAAAATCACTCTTTTGGAATGGTATTAATTCAGCTAAGGCTTTTTCACGAGCTTCAACAGTTTCAGAAAGAATCATTTTTCTAATAGCTGGAATTCTTTCTTCTTCGAAGAACATGTGCTCTGTACGACATAAGCCAATGCCTTCAGCTCCTAATTCAATAGCTTTTTTAGTATCGCGAGGGTTATCAGCATTTGTTCTAACACCTAGTTTACGATATTTGTCAGCCCATTCCATAACGCGACCAAATTCACCAGCTATTTTAGCATCAACTGTTGGAATAGCTCCACCATAAATGTTACCAGTTGAGCCATCAATAGAAATAATGTCTCCTTCATGATATGTTTGTCCAGCTAAAGTAAACTCTTTTTTAGCTTCGTTCATGTAGATGTCGCCACAACCAGAAACACAACAAGTTCCCATACCACGTGCAACAACAGCAGCGTGGGATGTCATTCCACCACGAACTGTAAGAATTCCTTGGGCAGCTTTCATACCACTTATGTCTTCTGGTGATGTTTCTAAGCGAACTAAGATAACTTTTTCGCCAGCGCCACCAATTCCTTGTTTTTCAGCTTCTTCAGCTGTAAAGACGATTTTACCACAAGCAGCTCCTGGAGATGCACCTAAGCCTTTACCAATTGGTTTAGCTTCTTTTAAAGCCTTAGTATCAAATTGTGGATGTAATAAGGTGTCTAAGTTACGTGGATCAATCATTAAGACTGCTTCCTTTTCAGTACGCATTCCTTCATCAACTAAATCACAAGCAATTTTTAATGCCGCTTGAGCAGTACGTTTACCATTTCTTGTTTGAAGCATATATAATTTACCATGTTCTACAGTAAATTCCATATCTTGCATGTCACGATAATGGTCTTCTAAAGTTTTACAAACTTTTTTAAACTCTTGGAAAGCCTCTGGGAATTTTTGTTCCATTTCAGCAATGTGCATTGGGGTACGAACACCAGCAACAACGTCTTCTCCTTGAGCATTAGTTAAGAATTCACCAAATAAACCTTTTTCACCAGTAGCTGGATCACGAGTAAAGGCAACACCAGTACCACAATCATCACCCATATTACCGAAAGCCATTGATTGAACATTAACGGCAGTTCCCCAAGAATATGGAATATCATTATCACGGCGATAAACGTTTGCACGTGGATTATCCCAAGAACGGAAAACAGCTTTGATAGCGCCCATTAATTGTTCTTTTGGATCGTCTGGGAAGTCCTCACCTATTTTTTCTTTATATTCCGCTTTGAATTGCATTGCTAATTCTTTTAAATCATTAGCATCTAGTTCAACATCTTGTTTAACACCTTTTTTTTCTTTCATTTCATCGATTAATTCTTCGAAGTATTTTTTACCTACTTCCATTACGACGTCAGAATACATTTGAATGAAACGACGATAACAATCCCAAGCCCATCTTTCATTGTTAGATTTTTCAGCTAGAATGTTAACAACTTCTTCATTCAAACCTAAGTTCAAAATTGTGTCCATCATACCTGGCATTGAAGCACGAGCTCCAGATCTTACTGATACTAATAAAGGATTTTCTTTATCACCAAATTTTTTACCAGTTATTTCTTCCATTTTTTTGATGTTTTCATTAATTTCCTCTTGAATAGATTCGTTAATTTCACGGCCATCTTCATAATATTGTGTACATGCCTCGGTTGTGATTGTAAAGCCTTGTGGAACTGGTAGACCAATATTAGTCATTTCAGCTAAGTTAGCTCCTTTTCCACCTAGAAGATTTCGCATATCAGCATTACCTTCTGTAAATAAATAAACATATTTATGTGCCATTATTTTCCTCCTTACCATACTATGTCACATATTTATTTTAGCATAGATTAAAGTAAGTCGTTGTTTATTTTAATTTTTTGACATTTTTTTGACAAAGATATCTTTATAGCTTTTTTTGTTTTTCGCAAGGAGCAAAATAAGGATTGAATTCACGGAAATGATTTTGAAGATATGATTTGATTTCATCGATATCTAACATGTAACTGCGACGTAAACCATCCCTTCTTTCTTCATCAAATTGTTTGATAAAATTTTGATAGTATAAATTTATTCTTCCTTTAAAATGATAGATATCATTTTTTTGGTATTCTTCATAGGAAAAAGTAATTTTTTCATTAGTAGCAAAAAGACGAAGATGATTTCTAATAATTATTTGAGTTTCTTCAAGGGAGTATTTGTTTCGTAAAATACGTACGATACGATTTATAGTAATAAAATTTTGGTAATCAGCAAGGCCATATTCTGTAATGAATTCATCAAAGCCGATACTAAAATCATAACCTTTATCGTCAAATCTGTTATGTTTGTAATTATGATATTCTTGATGACAAATAGTATCATAAAAAAGATTCCATACTTCAAAGAAAGCATCTAAAAATTCAAGATAGTTTTCTTTATCTTGGGGATTTAAGTCTTTAGTTAGTTCTTGAACTAAGTAACGATAGATGTTCTCTGAATTAAGATAATGATTACTAGGTAGCTCGATATTGGTAATTGTGGTTATTAAATTACTCATAGATTATTTCCTTTCTTAGTTTCGGTTTTACGAGGAAAAGCTTTTAAATAAACTGATCTTAATCTTTCATTTGTTAAATGAGTATAGATTTGAGTAGTACTTAGCGAGGAGTGACCAAGTAGTTCTTGAACACTTTTTAAATCAGCACCATTATTTAATAAGTCGGTTGCAAAAGTATGACGAAGGGTATGAGGAGAAATATGATGTTTAATTGATAATTCCTTGATTATTTTTTCGATAACTAGTTCTATTCCACGTGAACTTAGTTTAGTACCATTTTTATTTAATAATAGGTATTCATTTGCTTGTTTAGCTAGTTTAGGACGTGCTTCCTTTAAGTATAATAAAAGAATTTCATTAGCATAATCACCAAAGAAAACAATTCTTTCTTTACTTCCCTTACCTACTACTCTAATTTCTTTAGCTTTAAAATTAATAGCAGATGTTTTTAAGTTGGATAATTCTGATACTCGAAGTCCAGTTGCGTAAAGCAATTCAATAATAAGACGATTACGGATATTAAATTCATCAGTTAGTTCAATAGAATTTATTATTTTTTCTAATTCGTCATATTGTAAAAAATTGGGCATTCTTTTATCTTTTTTAGGATTACGAATTATTTTAAAAGGATTTTTAGTAACAATTTTTTTAGTAATTAAGTAATTATAGTAATGTCTTAAAGCACTTAATAAGCGAGATATACTATTTTTAGAGTACTTTTTATCATTTAAGTATTTTAAAAAAGTTCTTATTTCATCGTTAGTTATTTTTTGATAATTAATTTTTTTGGCAATTAAGAATTCATTATATATTTTTAAATCTTCTTGATAAGCCATTATAGTTTTAGGCGAATAACGTCTTTCTTGAGCTAGATATGTAATAAATAAGTTGATTGTTTGATCCATGTTATACCTTCTTTTTTCTATTATAACACAAAACAAGCACTACATTTGGTGCTTGTTTGCTAATTTTAAGCTAAGTTCTTCAAGAGTTGGTAATGATTTTAATGTTTCTTGATACTCTTCATAAAGATATTTTAATTGTTCTAAGGAGCAGTTACGAAGTCTTTTTAAGTTTTCTTTACTATTATCAAAACCGGTTATTTTAGCTGAATGAGCCAATAGATGAATTATTTCTTTTTTTAAATCGTCTTCTTTTTGTTTTTTTTCTTCATAAAAGCGATGATTTAAAGACGCCCCAGGTTCAACAAAATAGCCTTTTTCTAATAGAGATTGAGGTGCATAATCACTTGGATCTTCACCTAGTATTTGATAAAGTTCTTCCGGTGATAAAAATTCTACGTCATCTAACTCTTCAGGCATCTTAAATTCCATTTTATTTGGTATATAAACACGGCTGTTGTTTAAGATTGCCTTTAGTTGATTGGACGAAGAAGTATGTACAACAGAAAGTGGTAATTTTTCTGATAAAGATTGTGTTTCAATTAAAGCATATACTTCTTTTTCTAACTCTTCTCTTTTCCTTTGAAGGTCTTTATAAACGGCATATAATTGATTATCAGACATTAATTCAAATTTTTCAACTAAATAATCTGGGTGCCATCTTAAGATTCTACTAATATATTTTTCTCTATTTTCTTTAATTGACATATTATCCCCCTTACATTAAGCAGCTGAATAATCAGCAGTGCTTTTATGTAACTTTATATTATCTTTTTTTTCAAGAAAAGGCAATAATACTTTTTTAATATACATTCCAATTAGACGAACGACTTCATAATCGGCATTTTTTAATTTTTCTAAAATAAGGAGGACTGCTTTATCACCTCGTGAAGCAAATTTATCTAGATTGTTTAAAATAAATTTAATTTCTGAGGCTTCTTCGGGTGATGTTTTGCTATTTAAGTAATTATATATTTTGTTAATTAAGATTTTATCATGATAGTTTTCATATAAAAAGTCAATGATTGTTTGAGGTTCAACATATGGGGCATCATCAATGAAACAAACGCCTTCAGGTAATTCTCTAATACGACCTTTTTCTTTAAAAATAATAGTGAAATCTTCAAAGTATTCTTGACTATCGGCGATATTATTTTTAATGATATCAATTATTAATTCTTCTCTAGTAAGCGTTTTGGTGAAAAAATCGATAGCTTGTAATGAACTGACATTAGGCAGTTTTAGTAAACGTAAATCAAGTGGAAGATAGTCGTTATGAGCTCTTCTAATTGCTAATGTATAGTTACGTGTTTCTTGTTTCATGACTTTTCCTCCTTAATTTTTGATTAAGGGAAGATTATAACATGTTTTTTTGATAATTGTCAACTTTGGATTGGAAGGATTGAATATAGATTAATAAAATATTACTCTGTTATCGTTAATTTATTGAAATATCCTTGCGTATCATAATCCATTGATAATTCATATTCTTTATTATCTAGAAGACTTTGTTTAATGCTTACTATTTCGTCTGGATTAGTTGTTTCTTGATTGTTAAATTTAACGCTTATTTGATGATCTTGATTCGTTTTATTATTAGTTACAATAGTATCTAAATAACCTTCAATAAAAAATTTATTTTTAGTTCCATTATATCCTTTAAAGGTAAAATTAAAATCTTCGGCCGCAACACGATTAGCTGGTAGTTGATTATCATCATCTTGATCAATAATTTTATTAGGTTGCATATTTTTATTAATAGAAACAATCGTACTAATACTGATAATGAAAATAAAGCAAAAAAGGCAAATAAAAATTATGGTTATTATTTTAGAAACTGGATTATACCTAATTTTTTTATAGATTGCATCAAATTGTTCTTCAGAAGCTTTTAAGGCTCCTTTAGTATATTGATATCCAGCATTATATTCATCTTCAATAACAAAATTAGTTTGACAATAAGGACAGGTTATTTGACCATTTTCTTTTTCATTTGGACTAACTTTTAATTTAGCGCCACAATTGGGACATTTCAACTCTTTTAATTGCATAGTTGTACTCCTTTTCTTATTATAAAAATTATATCATTTAAATAAAGAAAGAAGCAAGCATTTACATTGGCTATTTTAAGTAAATAATTTACCGATTATTTTAAATAATTTAACAGCATTATTAGTTAACATATCACTAATAAAATTAGTACATTTGGAAGTTGCTTTGGAAATAAAATTAGATGTATCTGTATAATCTTCAACAACATAGTCATTAATATCGACATATTCACCGTTTTTAACATCTTCTTCAAATTCTTTAATTTTTTCTTCAGTTAAGACAGTCTTTTTATTTATTTGGGATTTATGATATCCTGTGCTAACGGCAAAATAATTAATTAAAAATATTATAAATAAAATAAAGAGAATACGACGAAAGACTATCCAAGCTTTTTTAGAATTTTTCATTTATTCACCTTCTAAATATTTTAAAATTGCTTTAGCTAAAATAGGCATAGTATTATTAACTTGTTCTATTGTATTATATTGTCCACCTACTTCAATTAGAACACTATGAGGCGATAGATTTTGATTATATATACCATTAACACCAGGGCCGCTTTTTTTTATTATTCCCCGACTTAAATTAGGAATTTGTTCTATTAAGTTATTATTAAGAATAGTAGCTAAGTTATAATTAGCTTCATAATTTTCATGCTCTGCTCCTATTACAAAAAGAAGCCTGGCATACTCAGTATTATTGTAATTTAATAATGTTTTTTCTAAGCTCGAGGAATCACGATGTAAATCAATAATTAACTTTAAATTAGGAAATTCATTTATTTTTTGGGTTACTAAAATTTTAGAAGCATCATAACTACGATTGTAAGCCCAATTATTAGCTTTTAAAATGTCTTTGACTTGTGATTCTTCAACAATGGTATTAAGACCTAGTGAGTTGAGATTTTCCTGTAAAATATAGGAAGCCGTTTTTACAGATGGAACAATATTATAAATATTATTTTCTTTTTCACTATATTTTTCGGTATCGTGTGTACTATAAATATAGATTGAAGTTTGAGGAGTTGCAATATTGTCGATAGATAATTCTTTAGGTCTTTCTTGAATAAGTTTATTTAAATCTAGATTTAGAGTATATTTTAAAATGAATTCATCTGATAAAAAGTTCATATTGGGAGAATGAATTGTATCGTTTTTATTATATGAAACAACATATTTAATTAATTCTTCATCATTTAATGATTTTATTTTAGTAGAATAAATGGTTCGACAAATAACTGAAAAAAGAAGATATAAAATAAATAGAATAGTTATTTTTTTTAAAAGATTATTATTTTTTCGCTTTTTAGTTTTAAATCTTTTACGCATTTTTTCACCTCTTTTTTCTAATATAACTAATTTAGATGTTAGTTTTTGTTGTTTTTTCTGTTTTTACTTGCATTTAGTAACTTTATTTAGTATAATTCTAAATGTATTTAGGGAAGGAGCGACAAACAATGGCTAATATTAAAAGTTCTAAAAAAGCAATAAAAGTAATAGCAAAGAAAACTGAAGAAAATCATGAATACAAAGCTAGAGTTAAGAATTCTATTAAAGAATGCGAAAAAGCTATTATTAGTAAAGATACAGCCGCTGCTACTGAAGCTGTAAAAAAAGTACAAAAGAACATTGACAAAGCTGTTAGTAAAGGAATTATCAAGAAAAATACTGCTGATAGAGAAAAGTCAAGATTAAATAAAAAAGTTAAAGACATGAAATAATAAAATCCTAGAAAATTCTAGGTTTTTTTGTGCATCTTTTTTGACTAAAAAATAGTCAAGAAAGAAAGTTTTTATTAATTAATGATAAAAAAACAAAAAGGGCTATGTTATAATAAAAATATGGTGATACTATGATAAAGGTTAAAAATTTTTTATTGTATGCAGTATTAATTGTTGTAATAATTATGATAGCTTTTAATATCGAAAAGATATCAAGTAAAATAATAAGTTATAATAGTAAACAAAATGAAATTATTATAAAACCAAGTAATGATTATACAAAAAATAAAGATTACGCTTTTGTAAAACATACAACAGATTTTGAACCAGATTCATATAGTGACTTAATAAATATTTTTTATACATTATTAGATCAAGGCTGGGATGACTTTACTTTCTACTGCCCTTCTTCATATACAACTTGTTTAGATGATGTAACCAAAATAAGTAAAGATAAAGTTCTATTATCTAGTATTAACAATTATGTTCACCCTTATAATAGTTATTCCTCAGTTAAAATTATTTATGATGAATTAGGTGAAGTAACGATAAAAATAGCTCATTTATATACTAAAGATGAAATTAATAAAATAAATATAAAAATTAATCAAATTTATGCTAATATCATAAATGATACAATGGATCGAGAAACAAAAATAAAAACTATTCATGATTATATTATTAATAATACAAAGTATGATATTGATAAAGCTAACAATGGTAAAAGCAATTATGATTCATCTAGAGCAACCGGTGTTTTATTTGAAGGCTATGGGATATGTAGTGGTTATACAGATGTTATGGCAATATTTTTAAATAAAATTGGTGTTGATAATTTTAAAGTCTCTAGTGATACACATATTTGGAATGCTATTAATTATAATAATAATTGGTATCACATTGATGCAACTTGGGATGATCCAGTAAGTCAGTCAGGTGTTGATTCATTATCACATGATTATTTTGTAATAAATACACAACAGTTAAAAAATTTAGATGTAAACAATACTGATCATAATTTTGATAATAAGTATTATTTATATTTTAGTTAATATTAAAGGATCTTATTTCTAAGATCCTTTTTTGGTATATGAATTATTTAACATAATTTGTTCTTTTATTTTAGCTATCTCTTCTTTTAATTCTGGTGTATATAAATTAAATTTATGAGCACGACTAGTATTAAGATCATTTATTAAATCAAATTTAAATTGTTCACCTAAAAGTATATTAATAAAATCATTTAATAAAGTAACTTGAGCTTCTTTATTTTCTTGACTTTTTATGTATTCTAAAGTTTTATAAAGAATTACATTTATTTTAGAAGTCATAAATAATTCATCTTTATTAATATTATCAAGAAAATCACTACTACAGATATTTGATTCATATAAATTAATAATTTCTTTTAAGATTGCTAAGTCATAATTTTCTTCAAAAGACGTAAGTAAATTGGCTATTTTATTAGCTTCATTTTTAGCTATTTTTAAACGATCAATGTAAATTAGTTCAAGTTCTATCCCATGCTTTTTAAAATCTTCATAAGCTTTAATGCTATTAGCTTTAATACTAGCTGGCATATTTTCCATAATAACAATGGCGTTTGGCTGCAAACAAAAATGTTTAGCATCTGAACTTAAGTCTTTTCGTTCTAAATTAAATTCATTATGGGTATGTCTTGTATATGAAGGAACATCTTCTAAGGTCGTATAATAAGGTTTATATGTTGTTTTTATATTATAACCAGAATTAAATGTAGCTAAGTCATATGGAGAATAAACAGACAAAGATTCTTTTTTCAAATCAGTAAAACCAAACATAACTCCAGTGTCAGTAACAGCTGCGGTACTATAGTTGGAATTAGTTATATAACTACAACAAATACCATGGTTTTTGACAAAAGGACTTTTATTCCATGAAGTAAAATAATCATTATCTAGTAGTTCCATTTTATTATAGGCACAAGTACTATGAACAATTATGCCAAAATTGTCAAAATATTCAGTCATATTTAGAGAAACTTCTTCGCCATTAGCTTTTTTGAATTTTTTAGTAACTTTGGTTCCATTATGCTTAGATTTATACTCTTCTATTATTGAGTTATGATAAGCATTTTTAATAGTATTTTCTATAGTAAAACGATCATTCATATCATACGAAAAATTAGTTGTTTCATATAATTCTTTAATTGTAACTACATCATTAATATTAATGATTGAAGAAAGTATTTCAATATATTTAGTGGGTGCATCATTTTGAGCATATTTAGCTACTTTAGAATAATTTTGAGCATATGATTTTAAGAAAGTTTTTGCTTCTGTTAATGACATTGATAGATATTTATTTAAGTAAATATTTTTTAATTCTTCAAGATCTTTAGTTTTAGTAAATAATTCATCACACTTATTTATACGTTCTTCGGTAAAATTAGTTATTTTGAATGAATACATTTCATTAATAGACTTGTAGTAAGTCTCCCCTTTTTGAACACTCTTATTTTGATTTTGGTATGATTCATAAAATATATAATTAATTATGTCTGAAACATTGTCATTATTAATGACAGAAAAATTAAAGTTTTGAAAATCTTTAGATGATGATAAAAAATCAATTAAAATAGACATTCCCATATCAAATGATGCTGGTGAATAATTATTTTTTTTGAAATTTTTTGATACTTTAGTCAAAAAATTTAGAGCATTCATTTCAGCTAGTTTAGTAAGTTTTTGTTCCATATCAGGGTATTTACTGATTTTTTCAAGAAAACGATAATCCATTTCTTTTAAAGCAGGATGAAAGATAATTTGACGAGCTGTATTTAATAAGAAAGGATTTTTATCTAATAATTGATCAAATAAAGCATTATTCTCCCCTATCAAATTATGATTTGCAAGATTAATAAAATTTATTTTTTCTAACAAAGATAATTTGGGGAAGTTTTGTTTATATTTAGTTTTATAAATATTATATGAACTGAAGCGTTTATTTATAAATTCTGTTAGATAATCACGATCGTTGTCGTTTAAAAGATAAATAAATATTTCAAAATTGTCAAAGATTTTTTCATCAAATATAATTTCACCATTTTTTCTTAAACGACTCATTATTTCTTTAATTATAATTTCGTTTTTAAAATACCCTAAAGTATGAAAAAGTGCACCAAGAGATAAATTATTAAGAATGTAATTCAATGTTTTGGTATCATAGTCCACAAATTTTAAATGTGTCTGATTATAGGAAAGTACAGAATCAATAGTGATGTTATTTTCATATACTTTAATCATTCTATCTAAGACAATCTTTGGAAAATTTTCATTATTGGAAATAGTGATTAAGCAATTACTTAGTTCCCATAAGTTAGTTAGATTTTCAACCAATAATCTTTGATGTGTTGAATCTAAGTATTGAAGTAAATTACCAGCATAGAGTGTATATGAATATTTATCGTTATTTAACTCAGCAATAATATTATTTAATCTTTCTTCTATAATTTTAGTGAAATTCGGTATGGGATTATCAATATTAGAATCAGCCAAATTGAAAATTTCATGAACTGTTAGTTGGTTAAATAATTGAGCTTGTTCCTCTTCAGTAAAAAATACTAAACAATCATTATTGATCATATATTTATGATTTAAGACATCTCTTTTATATTTAGCGAGAATTTGTTTATTATTTTTTAAAATACTAGGTTTGTACAATAAAGTAATTTGTTCATCGCTTAAGTATGGCAAAATAGCATTAATATTTTGGAGATTACTTGTATCAAATAAAGGATAGCTGCTGCTTATAGACCTTTCTTTTAAAAAGTTAGGGTTATGAGCTAGGATTTTTTGATAAAAATCAATGTAAGAATCAGCTGAAATTATTTGATTAATAATTGTCGAAATGTCAAAATGTTTAACTATTTCAAGACGTTCTTCTTCCGTATAATTACTTAATAAATTTTCCATAGAAATATTAATTATTTTATCGGGATTTTCTTTTAAATAAGCGATACTTTTTTTAGTAAAGGCTTTAAAAAAGTAATCATTGTAATTTTCTTTATGAGTCGGCAATAATAAACCATTAGCGTTATATTTGTCAATTATAATTTGTTTTTCTTCATCACTTAGTAAATTAACAAAGTCATTATTATAAATTATATCAGGAAGAAAAGAAGAATATTCAAAAGTTAAATAACGATTTTTTAGTTCAAGCAAATACTTTGAGTCTTTAGTTTTATTATATAATAGTTCTAAAGATTTTTCATTTAAAATACTAGGAACACGCTTGAATATTTCTTCTAAAGTTTCAATTTTAAAGACGCTTGAACTACCTCGTATAAATTCACTTTGTTCACGGCCTGATAAATGTTTGATGAAAGTAAATTGATTTTGCCAATCTAAATACGAAAAAATTTCTTTATAATTACGAAAAGGAATTTGATGAAGTGCCTTTTCTAGTAATTCATCTTGAGAAAGATATTTTTCTAAATTTATTCCAGAGAAAGTAAGCTCTTGTAAATAAGATGAAAGTTTAAAGTAAGCGAAGGCCTCTTTTTTTAAAGATTCTGTAGGAAGATTAATAAAAATATTTATTTTATCAGTTAGTGATTTTTGATTAAATTCATCTTTATAGATTGACCAATATAAATTAGCTAATTCTTCATTATTTTTAAGTGTTGAAGCATTTTTTATTAATTCCTGCCCTATTTTTTTCTTATTTTCTTCATTTGCTAATATTTTTTCAACTATTGATATTGGCAATTTAGTTAGAGAAGAAAGACAAATTCCATGTTTTTTTAGAAATTTATTTATTAATTTTTCTTGAAGTGGACTTTTAAAAAAGGTAAAAAATTGATAAGTTGAGCAAAAGCATTCAAAAATTTGATCGTTGTTTAAAAGTTTATCAATAACTATTTCTTGATTATAAAATTTTTCTAAAGGAACATTAAGAGAAATTTCATAGAGAATATTATTAGTTAAAAACAGAATACTATATTCGACGATTTTATTAAAAAGGGCTTTTATAAATAATGGTTCGCAATATAATTCTTTAATTAGTGGCGTATCACAAAATACAAAAGGTTCCTCAAGAATGTATGTATCACGATAAGGAGAAGAAATAATTTTTTTTAAATTTTCTTTAGCTTCGTCATTAAATTTTTCACTTTGATCAAAATGGGAATTTGTTTGCAAAACTAATTTTTGACTAAGATTCATAACGTCACCTTCTTATCAAATTTAAAATAATATTTTTTTCATCTATTGATTTTAACGAATCTATATCATAGAAAGAATATTTTTCATCTAAAGACATAACATCTTCTAACGGAAGACTAAAATAATAGTATCTTTCTTGATAATTTTGATAGATAGAAAAAGGAACAGATTTTAAATTAGTTATACTTACATTTAATAAAAGAGATATTTTTTGTTGAAGCAAATCCAAGGATGAATCTTTTTTTATTATTTCGATAAAAGGAAGATAAAGGTTTTTATCTAATAGTATTTTATCTTTAAAAAAACAAATAAATTTTACTTGGATAGTTTTATTTAATAAATCATTAAGGTACTCATTATTTTTATTAATTTTATCAGTAAGTTCCATATTATAACTCCTCTATTATTCCAATTAATTATACCATGGTTAGAATATAAAAAAAATATTCTAATCGAATATTTTTAGATTAAAATTAGATAAACAAAATTTTTTTAAACACAGCTAAATAAATATTTCTGTTTTTCCTAGCACTCTTCTATTTTTTTTACTTAATCTATGAGATATCAAAAAAGAATCAACTTTTGTTGATTCATTCTAAATCGACTTTATACATATGTATATATGTATTTTCATTGGTATCCTGTACTTTCCAACCAGTAAGTTTAACATAATTATTAGTTATATTGCCACGAAAGGCAAGTGCTTCTGTTTAGCAGTAAAGTCATTTATTATAAAAAAGATCACCGAAGAATACTACATCCCAAAAAGTATTTTTCTACTCTTTATAATTCATAGCACAAAATTATATAACGGAATTTTTTTCTAATCCAAGCTGATAATATTAGTTAATATTCTTTCTTTTTATAGTCAATAATTCTTGAATAGTAATATATAAGTCACTCTTTACATCTTGAATAGTTAAAATATCATGGATATATAAGTATTCATTGTCATTTAAAAATCTCTCTCTATATATATAATACAAGCCTCTCTCTTTAATAAAGAAATATATGAAGGAATATTGCTTACGTTACAATATTCCTAATTACTAACATCCTCTTTTAGTTCGTTTATTGAAATTTCTATAATTTGGATGTCTTTCTCAATTAAAACAACTGCACTTAAATTGTTAATTTTTAGGACGTCTTGGAAAGTAGAAAAATCAATTGTTAAAAACATTACTAAAAACGCCTATTATAATTATAAATAAATAAGGAAAGAATTTTTTATTTTTTTAAGCATTCATATTCCTCCTTGTTTTACATATCTACATCTTTTAAAGTTAATAGATATAAATTACTATCATTTAATATATATAAATGACATTTTTGATGAGTCGCAACATTATAATACATGATTGGTTGATGAAGATTATCTCTAACATCTAATAATTCAGTAAATTTATTAATTTTAATAATATTATAATCATTAAAATTTGGTAATGATGATGTTTCTACAATAAGACGATCATATTCTCTTAAAATTTTACTGATATATTTATCGTAATTGTTTTTTGGAATGAAGCTTTTACTGTATAATCTTAAAGCTTTAATAATGAAAATTATAGATAGAACTACACTTATGACGCCTAGAATTAAATAAACTATGTTTGATAAAGAAAAAGCATATTTAGTTATCTCTTGATTGTTATTATTGGCTGTTTCATTAGCTTGCATTTTAATATTGATTGACTTTTGAGAAAGCGGAATACTAATAGTTGTCGTACTTTGATTCATATTAAGTTCATCTGCTTCATTGTAAACATTAAATGAAACATTTAAATAACTTGATGTTTCTACACCATATTGTGATCTAAATTCATTAGCTATATTATTATAATATTCATAATCAATATTAATATCTTGATTAATTAATTTATAACTAGAATCATTTTCATTAATATCAGTTAAGGGAATTAGGACATATTTTTTACTGAAATAATTGGTTGAATCTTCTGTATTAGAAATCACTAAATTAGCAGTCACTTCATATTTAGCATCTAACTTGATACTCTTACTTGTTTTAAAATCATAGGTAAATGTAAGAGGAATGTTTTTTATTAAATTAGCTATATATGACATATCTTTATCGATACAAGAACTTTCATAGAAATTATTTTCTTTTAAACATATTTTATAATCAATTGTGCCTTTTTCGCTATAAGTAACGTTTTCTTCTTTAATTATATCCATCGAATTATAAATAAAATTAACACTTATAAAAAGGAAGAAGATACATAATAAAGCATTTATAATTAGACGACTACGATATGAGAGATAGATTTTTTGTTTAGGGGTTGTATTAAATAGTTCGGCTTCTCTTTGACGTTGTGCTAATTCTTGAGCTGATATTTTCTTTGTTTTCTTCTTTTTCTTCTTTTTTTTCTTAAGCTTGTCTTGATTTTCTAGTTGATTATTAGAAGTTACCATATTATTCGAATTATTATTTAAATTAGCTAACTTTGGTTCGGAATTGACTGCTTGATTGTTATTATTTTCTTTTTTAGAATTCATCTGTTTTTCTGTATTTTCTTTAAAGTTAGCGGAATTATTTGATTCTTTCTTTTCATTTTGATTTAGCTGAGTATTTTTTATTTGGATATTTTGTTGATCTTTATTAGCTTGTTCATTTTGATTATTAGTCTTGTTTGTTTCCATATTTTAACCTCCTTACCAGCGTTCGTTTAGCCATATTGTCGGATAACCGATGGCTGGTATTTTATTTTTGACAGTGCCAATTATCATATCAGGTGTTACTTTCCAGCCATCAACGTCATTATTGGCATCACCTTTGGTATATATAATAATCGTTTTATCTTTTTTAATTAAATCATTTATACGATGGACAATAACTTTACCACCATATTTGTAGGCGATAATTTCACCTTTTTCTAATTCATCTGCTTTAAATTGTTGATTTACAATGACAACATCACCTTTGTTTATATTAGGAACCATGGAACCAGTTGCAATAGCAACAGCATAATATTTAAAATAACCAGAGACAAAATATACTAGAGTAATAACAACAATTGCAAGAGGAATATATGGTAAGAATTGCTTTCTTCTTACTCTTTCAACATTTTTATTTACTCGATCAGTAGTAAACCATTTTTTTAATTTAAGCAAGGTAATAACTGGTAGAAGAAAAAAGATTATTGAATAAATATACTCATTTGGATTAGGAATGATTGGTAAAAGATAAGGATATAATTTTATAATTAATAAGTATATTAAGCATGGTTTAAAGCCAAAATGATAAGTTGTCCAAGAACATAAGATGTTTTCAGTAATTGAAGGGATAAAAGTTAATGCAATAAGTAAAAAAGTACTTTTAGAAAAAGAAAGACCACTTATGGCAAAAGCAATTGTATTATCAATAAAAATGAAAGTAATTGTCATTAAAATCATTAGGATTAGACTTTCACTCGATTTGGTAATTAAAGTATATCTTAAATATTCTTTTAGAATTATATATATTATTAGCGGTATAACAATATTTGTTAAGGCTTTAATTGTAAAATAATTATTAGTTTTGGCAAAGCCGATTACTAAACCACATAAGTAAAAAGTTAAGAAAAAGATTATTAAAGTAATAATTATTTCTAAACTAATATCTTTGCTATAGCGATGACGATCCTTTTCAAAGCCAAGAGTTATTTTAGTTATAATTAATAAAAGAAGAAGATATATAATTAGTGATATCGTATTAAATTGTTTAAGAAAAAAAGCATTAAAGGTGCATAAAAAAATGGTAAAGAAAGATAAGATTAGTAATTTTATGTAACTTTTTTTCATAGGCACCTCCTTAAGATAAATGACACAGTAAAACTGTGTCATTTAAACATTAATCAACTGAACTATAATTTAATGTTATATCACCAAATGAAACAGTAAAATCACCATCTGCTCTATCAGCGTCAGCTTGATATTCAATGGTAACAACAACAGGTTCGCTGGTTGATTTTAATAGTGAATGATTAATTATACTAGCAGCACTACCAGTTGTTTCTGCTTCGTTACCAACTTTTACTTTAACAGAAATTCCATTGCAGGCTTTTTGAACTAAGGCATCTGTTGTTCCTTCGCCAGCTGTACAAATTTTATTAGCTGTTTGACCAGTTACATTGCCATAGACAATACTTTTTAAATAAGCATCTAATTGACCTTTGTTAAAAGCGTAAAAACTGTAAACAACTTTTTGGCCTGGCTCTGTAAAAGTAGCTTTCAAATTTGAAATTGTTGGTTCATTAGTATTATCAATAGTAGCTTTAGAAGTAACTAAAGAATTTGGGGTAGCTATTGGTGTAATTTCATCAGTAACAACTTCAGTGTCGGAACTTGAAAAGTCAACATCGAAGGAACTTTTATCTGGGGTTACATCAGCAGCTGTTTGAATTTTCAAAGTATTTGAAAATGCCGCAAAACCAACTGATAATCCAACAACTCCAACTATAAGAGCTAAAACCGCAATTATTTGTGCATTCCTATTTTTTTCCATTTTTATATCCTCCTATCATATTGGATAATACCATATAATGTTAGTTTTTTCAATCAAAATTAAACATTAAATTTTTTAATTAGGTATATCTTTATTATTACCAAATTATTTCCTTTAATACCCAGAATTTTTGATAAATTTTACTTATTATTAAAATTTATCAGCAGTATTTATAAAGTAACGACAGAAGTTTTATAAATATAACTATTTTGTTTAGTACTTTTCAAATTTTATGTACTAATTAAAAAGAATGAAATTACTTTTTATTCTTTGGCAATACTTATGATTATACCAATTGAAATCATACTGACTAATAAGCTTGAACCTCCATAACTAATAAAAGGTAAGGTTATTCCAGTTGTAGGAAGTAAGCCACTTACAATTGCAATATTTAAAAGACCCTGAAAGACAAGACCGAAAGATAAACCAAAAGATAAATATTTAGCAAAGAGATCATATTGTGATAAAGATATTTTAATTGCATTATAGAAAAGACAAAGAAAAAGGAAAATTACGAAGAAACAACCAAGGAAACCAAATTCTTCACCGATGATACTAAAAATAAAATCAGTTTGGGGCTCTGGCAAATAAAAATTTTTTTGAATGGAATTACCATATCCGACTCCTAAAAGGCCATGAGGTCCGAGTGCATATAGACTTTGAATAATTTGAAAGCCGCTACCTAGTGGATCACTCCAAGGATTTAGATAAGCAGTAATTCTAGCAACACGATAAGGTGCTACTATAATTAGTAAAATAATACCCACTAAACCTAACATACCTATTTTTACAAAAAAACTAAGATTGGGACCAGAAGAAAAAATCATAACAACTAAAGTACATAAAATAACTAGTGCAGTACCAAAATCTGGTTCCATCATAATTAATAAAAAGAAGATACTTATAATAAGAAAAAGTGGTAATATCCCCTTTCTAATATTTTTTATATCTTTATCGTTAGAAGATAAGTACTTGGCAGTAAATATAATTAAACCAAGTTTAGCAAATTCTGATGGTTGAATTCCTAAAGGACCAATACCAAACCAACTTCGAGAACCATTTCTAACTTTACCAATTCCAGGTATTAAGACTAAAATTAATAAGATAAGACATAAAAGAATTAATTTATTAGCATTATTTCGATAAAAAGAAATCGGTATTTTAGAAAGAATTTTAATGATTAGTAAACCAAATAGAAAAAAAACAACTTGAGATTTTATATATTTTAGGGGATCGTTGAATTTATATTCTGCCCAAATATGACTAGCTGAATAAATCATTGTAATACCGAACATAATTAATGAAAGCATTGAAAAAAATAAGAAATATTTGTTTTTTTTCATAAAATCACCTATTTAATTTTATTCGATTTTATAAAAGTAATGAATAAACAAAAAAAGACCTGATAAATCAGGTACGTTGACGGAACATTAAAATATTTAGAGTAAAAAGAAGAATTATGAAAAAGACAAAAAGAATAATAATAACTATTACAACTTTAGAGGGTTCTTCATATGGAAATATTTCGTCATTTAAATATACATAATAACTTTTTAAGACTTCACCATCTAAAGTTATGTCAACATAACCTAAGATATCACCTTTCTTATATTCAGAATTTATTTCCTCAACTATTTTGGGTTCTACTTTAACACGTGAAGCTTCTTCATCATTTAAGAAAACAGAAACATCTTTATCGACATATGTTATATATTCACTTGTAGTACTTTCATCAACTTTTATTTTCTTTAATTCTTCTCCTTTTTTTAAAACTACACGATTTTCGTAATGATGATCTTTGATATATTGGTATACTTTATAAGAATCTAAAACATGAGTAGTTAGTTTTTCATTTAAGGCTGATTTGCAAGTGACAAGAATATAGTTTTGACCATCGATAGTAGATGTTGAAGCTAGTAATAGACCCGCTTCTGGAGTATAGCCTGATTTAGATCCTGTAATAAGATCAGGGTCTAAGCCATGATATTGAGCAAAAACTGGTGTATAGTTTTTAACTTCTAAACCAGTTGATAAAGTATAATTTTTAGTAGTAAATATTTTTTTAAAAGTAGAATTTTCTAAACATTTTCTTAATAAAACAGACATTTCACGAGCTGTCGAGACATTATTATCATCGCCACCATATGAATCCTCAAAGTGTGATTTAGTTAAACCTAATTTTTGAGCTTCATCATTCATTAAATTTTTAAAGTCATTAAGGGACCCACTGGTGTGATAAGCTAGACTTTGAGCAGCATCGGCAGCGGAAAGAAGAATAAGAGCATATAAAAGATCAGTATAACTTACACGATCCCCTACTTTAATCCCTGCACAAGTAAAGCCTGCTAAGTTGGCAATGTCAGCTTCGGTAATAGTTACTTTGGTATTTAAGTCGTTAACATTATTTATAACAGCATACGCAGTCATTAGTTTAGTCAAGGAAGCCATAATTTCTACTTTGTCTTCATTTTTACCATAAATAAAGTCCCCTGTATCGGCATTTATTAAAGCGACTGAATCAGCTGTAACTTCAACAGGAAGAGCTAAAGCTTTTGTTACATTGAGAGGAATGAACAAAAAAAAGAATATTAAGATTAATTTTTTTATCATTTTCTCACTTCCTACTACTCTATTAATTTTAGCAAATTTTCAAACTTTGTTCAACCATAAGAAAAAGCATCACTCGATGCTTAAATCCATATACCATATGTTATAGCAGCCATTGCAAGGAGAAGTCCAACTACGTAAAATAGTTTTACAATATCTCTTTCAGACCATCCTAATTGCTCAAAATGATGATGCAATGGGGCCATTTTAAAGATTTTCTTCTTAAAATAAATAATTGAAATCATTTGGATTAAAGATGATAATGTTTCAACAACAAATACACCACCAACTAAAGCCAATGAAAGTTCATGTCTTGTTAAAATAGCAACTGCTGCTAAAGCTCCACCTAAAGCTAAGGAACCAGTATCGCCCATAAAGACTTTAGCTGGATTAGAGTTAAATGTTAGAAATCCTAGTAAAGAACCGACTAAGACAAAGCAGAATATTCCAACTTCTTGATATCCTTCCATCCAACGAGCATTCCATGCTAGAAGACCATAAGCCAAAAAAGCTATTAAAGAAAGACCACCAGCTAAACCATCTAGGCCATCTGTAATATTAACAGCATTTGAAGTTCCAACTAATAAAAATAAAATAAATAAACCATACATCCATTTTAAATTAAGATCTAAGTTAAGGGATGAAATTTCCAAAGTTGGTTCTCCACCATTTACTATATAGATATAAAAGAACACTAAAGCGATAGCCATTTGACATAATAATTTGAATAAAATACTTAGACCAGCATTATTATGATATTTTATTTTTAAGAAGTCATCGATAAATCCCAGAACAGCATAAGCAATAAAAACAAAAATAATAATAAGAAGATTATAAGATATGTCTATACTACCTTTGAATTTTAAGAGCAATAAAGTAAAAATCGTTGGAAGAATAAAAATCAAACCACCTAAAGTTGGTGTCCCGTTTTTAGCTAGATGTCTTTCTCCTATCGTTTTACTTACATTCTGCCCCATCTTTAGCTTCTTTAATATAGGTATTAATATAAGCCCAGCAATTATTGATAGAATGAAACCTAACATCATAGCCATTGCTGCTTTAGCTAGTATTAGCATATAAACACCTCTTTCTTTGATAATTATACTACATAATCTATTCTTTTTAGTTTATTTAGATGGCTTATTTACATTTTTTTGTTAAATTTTATATTTACTTATTAATATTATATTCTTTTTTTAAAATTATATTAAAATCTGAGTAAACATTTATGTCTAATTTATTGTTTTGTATTATGAGTTATGCTATACTTTTTATTATAAAGGATAGGTCCTTTATGTGAATGGTGGTGAGTTTTTTGAATGATGTTGTTGGTATTAACGAAGTTAAGTTAAAAAAGTTAAGTTATGAATTGATAACTTATCGTGATGATATTAGAAATATTTTATCTAAGTATTCTGATATTATTAAAAAAACAGAACTATATTTTAATGGTGATGTTGCTACTGAGTTTAGAAGAAGATTTAACGATTTTAGTAATAATTTTTTAGTAGTTAATAATACTTTCTTAAACTATAGCAATGATATGCTTTCTTTAATTGATAGCTACGTTCACGAAGAAAACTCTGCTATTATGGTTGATAAATGATTTTCTGAAAGTGAGGTGAAAAAAGATGGCTACAAAAAATACGACATTAGCTATGAATCAAACAACTATTGGTTATAGTCAAAAAGGAATTAATGAATTAAAGAATAAAATTAGCGAAAACATCAAGGCTAAAGTTAAAATTGTAGATCCTGCAACTAGTCAAAAATTTACAACTTTAGTACAAACTTTAGATGACTACTGGGATGGTAATGATTATGATAACTTTGTTGCAGATATTAAAACTATGGCTTCTGGACTTGCAAATGAATTAAAATATTTTGATAAACATTTATCTACAGTAATTCAAAGCTATGCAACACAATTTGCAAAATTCCAAAATACAGTTTATACAAAAGGAAGTATTAAATTACCTATGAATAAAGCTTTTAAATAAAGCTTTCTGATTAAAATAACATAGAAAGGATGAGATTATGGCAACTACTACTTATGATACTACAAGAGGTATTGCAATAAATGGTATTACTAAAATGCAAGATGCAATTAAGAAGTACAAAAGGGAAGTTGATTCTGCTTGTGATGTAGCTCTTAATTTTTCTGGTTACAAGTCATTGGTTAATAATGCTATTAAAGGAACTAATGCACAAAGAAAACTTGAATCGGAAATGAATAAAATAAAAGATTATCAAGCTTCTTTAGTTAGAGAACTTGACAAATTTTCTTCTAAACTGGATAATATCAAAAGTCAATATCAATCTCAAGATAGTAAATTTACTTTTTAATTAGTTTGTTATTATGAATAATGGAATAATTAAGAATCAATATTTAAGTTTAAAGAATGATTTAAGCTTTATATATAAAGACTTAAATGAATGTAGTTCTTTGATAAATAGTTTTATAAAAAGTTTACCAGAAGGACTTGATTCTATTTATAATAAAATAGATGATATTAAAGTAATAGAAAAAAATATTACTAATATGTCTAATGATATAAAAAGTAAATATCTTATTGAAGTAGATAAAAATATAGCAAAAATTTAAAATAACTGGTTCTAACCAGTTATTTTATTATAGGTGATGATATGAGTGTAATTAATACTGATATTAGCAGAATGAAAAAGGATGCTAATGAATTAAGACTACTAGCAATGAAATATAATAAAAAAATAAATGATTTTAAAATATTAATGGCCAATATGGATTGTTGGTCTGGTGCAGATGCTGACAACTACGTCAAAACAACAATGGAGAATTGTACTGTTTATGAAGAAATTGGAAGAGTTTTACAAGATTATGCACTTTATTTAAATAAAGAAGCCGATAACTTAGATAAATTTAGTAAAGTTAATTCTTTAAGTGGCTAAAACTATTAAAGTAGATACTGAAGTAATAAGAAAGAAGTTATTAGTTTCTATAGATAAGGCATTAAGTAAAATTGATAATTCCTATAATATTTTACTTAAAGAAACTATTCCTGATAATTTTATTTATAAAAATAATATTTTAAAAATGAAAGAACAATTATATAACTATAAACAAGAATTGCTAAAAATAAAAACAAGTCTTACTTCAATAGCTAATAAATTTGATTTAGAAACAAATGTTATGCTAGAAGATTTACAATTAATAAATCATTTTCTCATAACTTCTAAGAGATAATAAAAACGACTTTATTAAAAGCCGTTTTTTGTTAAGAAAGTAATACTAATTTAGTTCCATTTTTGATATCAGTTTGAGCAAGAATAACATCTACTCCATATTGTTGTCCTGTAATGGCATTATATAAACAATTAGTGTCAGACAATTTAAAGTTATTATTACTCATTTCATTAATTGCTTTATTAAGAAGAATTATAATGTTTCCCATTTTTTTATTTGCTGGAAGATAAACACTATAATTTTCATCTATTTCAGGGACTTCTATTTCAACTAAAACTTTATTTTTCATTATGATTCATCACTTTCCATTAACTTAATTAATTCATACTTACCTTTTTTAATTAAATAACCAATGTCATCAGTATATTGTTCACTATCTTCACTTGTTAAACCACTTATATTGAAAGCTACTTGACTATCAACGCCCTGACCTATCCAAATACCAGTAGTTTCATCATATTTATTTTGATAGCAAGATTCAACAATAATCTTACGATATTCATAATAATTATCAATCAGAACATAAGTAGTTTTAGGATATAAATCGATTTGATTGATTAATTTTACTAAGATTTCTTTAGCTTCAGCATTAGTTTCATCCGTAAATATTTCACTTACACCTGTAATAATTACGATACGTTGACCATCTGGCTGATCATCAACATCTGGAACAGCTTCCCAAGCCGCATTCATGAAAGCAATTGGATCTGTAGTACTTTTAATATCACTAGGAATATCCGTTGTTCTAAATAAATCTAACATTACAACATCTGCATCAGGAACATTACTAATCATTTTTAAAAATTCTTCTAAGAAAGTTGAACCCATTTGCAAATCATTACCAGTTATACCTATAAGATGATTATTTTTAAAATCAAAGGTTGCTGGAGTAATATCACTCATACTTAATCCTAGTGGAACTGCTGAAGTATCCGTAATGTATTCAAATAAAGTATCATGAGTAACTTTACCAGGAATAACGGGAATTGGTTTTGCTTTTTCTTTATAAAAGGAAGCTAAATTAACAGCAACTTGTTTTACAGTATCATTAATTTTATCTGCTAAATTAATATAAGCTGTTTGGAATTCTAATACTTTTTCATTTACGGTTGTAAGACCACGACCAAATACTTTCTTAGGAACTTGACCTGGCTCAGCATTTAGGACATATCGAAAATCATATTCATCATTAAAACGCAAGGCATAAATTTGAGTAAAATTTTGTGTTACTCTTCCTGAAATCGAATTAGCAGAATTATTAGTTATAATAAATATAATTCCCATCTTGGATCCTTCACGTAATAACTTTGTTAACGAATCTTCAGTTGATTCATAACTTTCTTGATAGGCATCATAATTGTTTAAAATAACACAAATGAGTGGTAATTTTTCTTCATTTTTTTCAACATATTGAGTAAAGTTACTACCATATTCTGATAGTAATTCTTTACGGCGATTGTACTCTTTTTCAAGCATTTGGAATAAGCTATTTACTTTATCTTCATCATAAGCGGTTACATAATCCCCAACTTGAGGAACCTTATTAAATACTTTTAAAATTTCAGCACCAAAGTCCATAATATAAAAATTTACTTCTTTGGGAGAATGGAACATGCAAGTTGTATAAAGTATTGTTGTTAAAAGATTTTCTTTTCCACAACCAGTTATACCATATATAACTGTATTGCCGGCTTCCGCTAAATTTTGCGTAAGTAAACCTTGAATTTGATTTTCTGGATCATCATATTCACCTATAATTGCTTCAATACAATATGGTGTTGGCTTATAATTATATTTTTTGATAATATTTCCAGCATATATTTCATTTGGAATGCTAGGTAACCATAGTTGGTTAGGATATAAATGTTCTTTGGAAGATAAATCAATTAAATATTTAACTATATTAGTTAATTGTTCACCAATATCAATTTGCTCTTCCTTTTTTATTGTATTGTTAATTTGTTTAATAACTGTACCTGTATCATTAATAAATTCAACAGAATCTTCAATTTTTTTACTTAAGGTATCAGTTGGAACATATTTTGCTCCTGTCCAAGCTGATTGACCTAGTTCAAAGATTTCATCATATCCAACTTGTAAATAGAAGCGACCTGTTTCTTTGATACTAGCAGCTTCGGGACGTTTTAACATTTCTACACTATCAGCAGCTGTTTGAACTTTTAAGCAAACTTTGAATTTAGTATTAGACCAAATTTGATCATCAACGACACCACTAGGTTTTTGTGTAGCAAGGATTAAATGCACACCAAGTGAACGACCTATACGAGCTGTAGAAATCAACTCATCCATAAAATCTGGTTGTTGAGCTTTTAATTCAGCAAATTCATCACTAATTATAAATAGATGAGCTATTGGTTCTTTAACAGCTCCTTCACGATAATATTTTTGGTATTTGTAAATATCAATAGTTGATTCTCCAAGGGCATCTCTGACTTCGTTAAACCATTTTTGACGACGTTTTAGTTCACTATGTATGGATACTAATGTTCTGTTCATTTCAGATGTATCCAAGTTAGTAATAGTACCAACTAGGTGTGGTATTTTAATTCCTTTTTCACGATTTTCAAAAGCACCTGCTAGACCACCACCTTTATAGTCAATTAAAACAAATTGGACTTCGTTAGGGCTATAGTTAACACACATTGATAAGATATAAGTGATAATAAATTCTGATTTACCTGAACCGGTTGATCCAGCGATAAGACCATGCGGACCATGGGCTTTTTCATGAAGATTTAATTCAAATAAATTACCATCCGGATGTACTCCTACGGGAGCACTTAAAGATAAAGTTGGATCATTAGTTTCCCAACGATTACCAATATTAAGTTGCTCTATTTTACCTACCTTATACATTTCTAAAAATTCTAAAGTAGTTGGTAGTTGAGAAGCTACTTCAGATGAAGCAATTGGAATATTAGAAACCTTATTAATAATTGAGGTTAAATCAGAATAATTACAAAATTCAGGGATAAAATTCTTTTGATTATTACTTTTTATTTCTTTATTAAAAATATGTGCTTCTACATCATTAACATCTACAAAATTTTCACATCTACTAGGTAAATTTTTAATATTTTTTTCAAACATTAATAATGAGAAACCATAATTTTTGGTAGATTTAAGAAGTTTTTCAATAATACCAGTATTTTTTATATGATAGATATCATCGGTTATTATTAGGAAATAACTATCAAATAATTTATATAAATTTTTATCATCAAATGATGAATCAATATCTTGCATATTATTTTCTTCGGGATTTTTTAATGCATTAACACGTTCTTGATAAATGGTTTCAAGATATGAAGATATATCCTTTAAATCTTCATCTTTAGTAGCAAAGAAACGTTTATCACTATTGTTACTAATACAATGAGAAAGATATTTATATTGATGCCAAATATAGCTATTTTTTTCAGATACTAAGAAAACTAATTTTAAATCATGACTACTATGATAAGTTATTAATTGAATAAGTAAATTATCTATATAAGCTTTTTGATTACTACACTCCATTATTATAGGATAAATATTGTTGGTAATTAAAGATTCAACAATGGGAACTTTGTTTAATTTCAATTCTGTTGTAGCCAGTTTTTCGGTTTCTTCAGCAAGAGAATCTTCTATAAGAGTAAATTCTTTTTGTTGATAATCTAAGTTAATAAATGCTGGAATACTACCGCATCCAAGACGAAGAGATAAGAATTCTTTATCTTTTATTTCACGACTCCAAAAGTCAGATGTTTTACTTAATATTGTATTTATACACTCTTCATATGTTGGAAATAATTCTTTTAAAGCTTGTTCTTGTTTTAAAATTGTTTCAGAAATAATTTTCTTTTTACTTTCTAAGTATTCAGTATATTTACGAATGCGATTTTCTTCCGCTTTTTTATCACGATTTTTTTCATATTTTTCAGTGAGAATTGGGAAGACGATTGTTCCAACAGCTAGTGAAACACAAGTTACAATAGATAATAATTCTTGTTCTAGTGTTGAGGTACCACTTGCTAGTTTAAAAAGTGATGTAACACCTGTAATCATAGATACAATGCTCATTACAACAGAACTACCAATAGTTAAAAAAGCTGGGGTTTTGGCATTTTCTACTTTTTCTGGTGGATCAATCAAAGATATTTGTTCATTTTCAACACTCGGTCTTAAAGATGGTGTATGAAAGAAATATTCATTTTCTTTGTATAAATTGGTATTTTTTTCTTTGGAAGTTAAATCAGTAAATTTAGAGTTGGTGTTACGAGATAAGCGATATATTTGTAATGAATTTACTTTTACTAAAGATGGAATATTATTAATTCTGATAAAGCTACGCATCCAAATTACTTTTAAACCAAAGATAAATATTTTATCACCATAGTTAAGTTTTTGATGAGAAGCTAAAATGTCATTAACATAAATAGCCGGTGAATTTTCAGCAACGGTAATCCACCAATCACCATTGTTATCACGATCAAGAGCAATATGATTAGGAGAAACTAAATCATTTTTATAAATAATATGATTGTTACTATTAGACCCAATTAAAATTTGTTTATTCGTAATAGGAATTTCATAATCAATATATTTATCAGCTTTTGAAGGCAAGCAAAAAAGAAAGATGTATTCTTCACAGTCATTAAAACAAATGGTAAAAGTTTTAAACTCTTCTAGAACAATCTTATTTTGTGGATACTTACTAGTATATAAGCTTATATTTTGATTTTTGTATATAACCCATTGTTTACTTTCTGTTTGAATATAAATCATTTTTTCTTCTTTATCTACTTCAGAAATATAACTTATAGAAAATGATTCATCAATCTTTTCTGGTAATTTATAAGGTCTTACATTGTGTTCGTTACCAATAAATAATTTCATACAAATACACCTTTTACTATTCTTTCTATTATCAATTATAGCATATTTAGTTTAATATTAAATAGTATTTTTTTTATTTAACCTAGTTTTAATCTAACAACACTATTTTCTTTAACATATAAATCTTTTTCTGGTAATTGATAAATAATTTTATCTCCTTCTCCTTCGGTTTCAATTTTAAATTGTTTTAATTCTTGCTGGGCTTCTTTTAAGGTTTTATTAGTAACATCTGGCATTTGGATATATTTAGTATCTAACCATGTATATTCACGAGGTGTTACTTCTTTACTTGGAGGAATATTTTTGATGCTGATGATACTTTTTAAAATTCTTTTAGCAATAGGTGCTGAGACTGTTCCACCATATTGAGTTATGCCTTTGGGATTGTCTACTGCAACGTATACAACATACTCTGGTTTATCAGCTGGCATAAAGCCAATAAAGGAAACAATATAATTTCCACTCATGTAAAGACCATTATTTACTTTTTGAGCAGTTCCTGTTTTACCACCAATGCGATAATTTTCAATATAAGCATTTTTACCTGTGCCTTGACTAACGACGCTTTCTAAGGTGTAACGAACCATTTTAGAAGTTTCTTCACTGATAACACGTCTTTTTAGTTGAGGCTTATTTTCTTTGATAATGTCTTTTGTTTCTGGCTCAGTTAAATATTTTACAATATATGGAGTATATAAATTTCCTCCATTAATAGCAGCACTAACACCTGTTACCTGTTGAATTGGAGTAACACTTATGCCTTGTCCAAAGGAAATAGTTGCTTGTTCAACGGGACCAATTTTATCTTTTGCAAACATAATTCCTTTAGATTCACCATTCAAATCAATACCGGTTTTCTCGGTAAAACCAAACTTTTCAACATAACTATATAAACGATCGGTTCCTAGTTTTTGCCCCATGACAACAAATCCAGGGTTGCTTTGGGTCAATACACGAACACTTTAAAAAAATTATTTTCTTATATATTAAGTGGTTGTACGTTGTACGTTTTGAATTTTAAAAATGATAAAAAAATAATAAATGTTATGTGCATAACATTTATTATATTTTTACTATAGCTAAAAATTTAAATACCATTAATAGTAATACAATCCTGATAAAAAGTCTTATCTAAAATCTTTGATACTATAGATTATAGATGCAAATCAATATGCCACTTAATTAGAGCAATAAACAATTTTTAATAGTAAAAGCAAAAAGAAATTGTGAAAAGCTAATAATTTGTTTAGTACTCTTTATCATTAGTTAAAAATTCAAGATGTTAATAATCTATGTTTGCTTTTGCTACATCTATTGCTGGTCGTACACCATAAGGCTCAGCATTGGTAACTGTCAAATCATGCAAAGCAATATGTGAACCATGAGGACCCCAAACATGAATAGAGTTAATAGATCTTGGTGTTTCTAACCACCATGCCCATATTTTTGACTGACTTTGTGCAAAAATTGTATTTTCTAATAAATATGTATAATTTAATAATTCATTATTTTTATTGGTAGGTATATTATTTTTTCCAGTTCCTTTTCTTAATTCTTGTAATGTAAGAAGTCGTGCAGAATACCCTTCATAACTAAAATCAGATGGTAAAATTCCTGCTTCTGTTTTATTCTCATTTTCATCACTAACTATATTTCGGATACTATTTTTCAATTTAACATTTGGCCATTGAGAAACTGTTGGCAATCCCTTTATCGCTTCTGTCGGACCTTTGTTGTTGCTTGAAGCATCATATATATACCTTTTGTTAAGATCTGGTTGACCAGCATTTATATTATTGTAGTATATTAAAACTGCTGTATCTTCTTCGAATTCTTTTGTTGTCGTATTATAGTAATCACTTACAAAATAAAATCTTTCAGTATCTGAGTCATATATGCCATCACCATTTACATCACAATCGAATGCATCTCCATTTGTTAAAATACCAGTCGTCCCAATATTTCCATATGCAATTGAATCACCTCTTTTAGCTACAATTTTTCTGCATAAATAATTATCTTTATAATCGCATACTTCTTCATGAAGTTTTATTGCCCTTTTACATATGTATTTGTTTAATTTTATTCTAATGTCTCCGTTTATATTTGGTATTATTAAAATTTCATTATTATACTGATATTCGTTATTTATCGAAAGTCTTTTGTTATTCATGTATATCAACAAATTACTATCAGACGTATTATAAATATTTAGGTTTAACGTGTCTCCCTCAATAACTTCTTTTGGTAAATCATTATTATTGGAAATATTAATATAATCAACATTATATATTCTTCTAAATTTAAAAGCTAAAACAAAGTTCTCTGCTTCGTTACTAACGCTAGCATTCTCTTTATAAGATATTTTTATTTTCAATCTTTTTTTTACTCCTAAGGAACATTGGTTATTTTCACAGATTTTATCTTTTAAGTTATAATTTATAAAATCAAATTTCAAGTTTTCATTATCAATTGTAGCTTCACCTATTCCCATAGGAACATTACCTAGATTATAAACATCAACATTATAGATAACGTATGAATTTTTATTATTTAAGCTGATACTGCCAGAAATATTAGCAACATTATAATCTTCGTAATAACTAGTTGCTTCACTCACATTATCAATATTAATATTCATTACTCTTACATCTTTGTCTATTCGTACATTAGCATTTATATCTTTAATCGCTAGATCATTTTGAAAAGCAGAGAATCCTATGTTTAAAAATGCGATGATAAAAAGTAGTATTACTGTTAAAAAATAAAATAAGATATTACTTTTTTTTTGTGGATTTCTTTTTCTATTATATTTCATATTTTTTCTTATCACCCTTTAACATAATTATCATAAATATTGTAACACACTAATTAATTATTTGTTTAATTATTATATAAAATATGAATTGTTTTTTTGTGCCAGGTATTTTAGTTTTTAAATAAATTTTTTTAGAATATTTATGGAATATTGATTGTTTTATAATATTCAAGATGAGTTAAAATTTCTTTATTAATTATTTTTTATTGTTAAGATATAGATAGTTCAATAAATGTAACATGATATTTTATATTATTTGTAATAATTTATGTGTATTTAACACAAACTAACATATTTATTTTTTGCTATATTAGTCAGAAAAGTGAAACATCTTATTACTAAATTCTATTTTCTTAATTATTTTGGGATTATTAAAATTAAAATAGATAGTAAATATTACCTTTTGACGATTATTACTTATTTTAGTTATTTCCACTTTTTCAATTAATATTCTTATAAGATTTGGAAGTTCATTTTTTAATTCAAATTTTTTCAGCAAAAATTTATTTAGTTTGTCTAATTTTTGGGTATTTTTTTGTTTTTCAAGATATTTATTATTTATTTTTTCTATTTCTGCTTTTAGCTTTACAATTTGAGTATTAAAAGAATCATTTTTTTTCTTTAGTTCAGAATCACTTATAATTCCTTTTAAATTTAAATCTAATAACCTTTCTTTTTGCTTATCAATACTAGTTATTTCGTGATATAAAATTTTAGAGTTTTTATTTTCTAAAGTATTGATTATTATATTTTTGTATTCTCTTGATATAGTGGTTAAATAATCTTTTTTATTATTCAGTAGTTCATCAAAAAGAGATATAAATATTTTATCTATGTATGCTTCTTTTATTATTGGTGATTGACATGCTCTAAGTCCATTAATTTTATAATTCTTGCAAACCCAAATTGGAGATGACGCACGATTGCCACCAGAGCATCTTATATAAATTTTTTGACAATGAGAGCAAATTAATTTACAAGTATATTTGGAATTTTCAAGGGCTTTGGTACTATTTAATATATGACGTGATATATTTTTTTTACGCAATTCATGGATGTTATTCGCTTTATTCCATAATTCTTCCGATATAATGGCAGGTATTCTTTTATCTTTTTCAATTATTTGTTTATTTTGGGCAACTTTTATTTTTTTATGAGTTTTGTAATCCTCAATTTCAGTAAGGCGAGCTGTGTAATATCCTTTATATCGAGGATTAGCTAAAAATTTAGCTAGGGTTGTTTGGGAATATGCTTGACCTTTGCTGTTTAAATACCCCATTTGAGCTAGTTCTTCGCCTATTTTTTTTAAACTTACTTTCCCACTAGCATAAGTTGTAAATAGATATCTAATGATTGGAGCTTCTTTTTCGTTTATCTTATACATTCCATTCTTTTTATAATAACCTGTTAAATTACCACCAATAAGTTTGCGGTCTTTAATCATTCTAATAATACCAAATTTAACTCTCTCTGATAATTTTCTAACTTCATCTTGAGCTAGACTAGACATTATCGTTAAGCGAAACTCAGCATCTTCTTGGATAGTATTTAAATTATCTGCTAAAAAATAAACAATTGTTCCTTGTTTTAATAAATATTCGGTATATTTAATACTATCGACTGTATTCCTTGAAAATCTTGAAATTTCTTTAGTTAATATCAAATCAATATCACCTAAACTGGCATCTTCTATCATATGTAAAAATTGTGTTCTTTTTTTTACAGCCGTTCCACTTATTCCTTCGTCAATATATCCTTTGATAAAATGCCAATTTATATTTTCATTAATCATTTCTTCAAAATAGTTTTGTTGATTTTCTAGAGAATTTAATTGGTCGTCTTTATCGGTGGAGACACGAGCGTAATAAGCTACTTTAAGAGGCATATCATAAATTGTTTTACCTTTTCTTAATTCTTCACGAGCTTTTTTTATATCCATTTTTTCCTAGCCTTTCATATTTTTGTTTATATAAATTTACTTTGTTATAGCTCTTTTACTTTTATATTCATTATTTATTTTGGTCATTCTTCCTAAAAGTGATTTTTCCATTTCAGTGTATATTTCTAAATCAATAATCTTTTCTTCATATAATTCTCTATTTATAATTAGACGCCACTCTAATATTTTATATTCAAGTGGTAAATACTTAGTATTATATTTAATTTCAATATCATTTTCTAAGTTATACATTTTTTCCTCCAATACTAGTGAATTTTATGAAAAATTTTAAAAAAAATGAATAATATCTTTTTATTAGACATTATTCATTTCATTATTTGAATATTTTAGGAATATAATTATCTAAAATATTTTTTAAAATTATTGGAATATTATTTAAGAAATCTTCAGTTTGTTTGTTATCCGATTCTTTTGAAGAAACGTTTTTTATCGGAAAATCACTAATTCCTTTTATAGCAAGAAATTTGACTTTATTCTTTTGACAAATATATGATAAAGCCCCACATTCAGTATCTGCAATAGTAACATTGTTATCATTTAGTAACTTCCAATCTTCTTGCCTTACCACCGCTCTATCTGCTGTTGCAATAAAACCTGTTTTAAAATTAAAATCCAAATAATTTGTATCTATGTTAGTAGTAAACATTTCTTTAAATAGAGGTTCATAGTCAGGAATAGTACAATCATATTGGCCAGCTTTGTTTGGTATAATAATGTCTAGAGTATCATTAGATGTATCTATTCCTCCACATGTTCCAACTAATATTAGGTGATCAATATTAAATTTATCTATCATATATTGCACGGATGCTACTGAATTAGTTTTCCTAACCCCCGTTCTAAAATATAAGATATCATTATTAATAAAATATTCTCCAAGCGGAAATACATTACAATCTTCTAAATTTTTATTGAAATAGTATAAAACATATTTCCATTCGTTATTAGCAGTTACACAAATAGCTTTCATAAAATCTTTACCTTTCTTAAATTTATGATAGATGAAAAAATAGTCTATGTCTATATTTTTTTCTTCAATATTATATGTTTAAAGTATTATCTTCGACTTCTGTCATTACATTCTTATAATCGATAAATTTAATCTTTTTTTTCTTTATTATTTTTATAAACATAAAGCGATAATATTGTTGAAAAAGATGGAGTTTGCACTAATAAACAACGGATATAATAACATTTTTTCTTTTTTGGTATCATCAGCATATTTATTTTATCTAAGGCAATCAGTTCAATTTCATAAGAGACCACTTTAGTATAAATTATCTTATATTGTTTTAAAATTTATGCTAATTTCTTTTAAATTTTTAAATAGCATTACATGTTCTTCAATAGCGTCCGGACCAAATAGGTCATGTTTAGTTGCAACTTTTTGGCCACCAAAATGTTCATAAAATTTAATGGTAGGATTACCTTTTAAAACATTTAAAATCATTTCATTATAACCAATATTTATTAATTCGTTGATGCCGGTTAAAAATAATTTTTTGCCAATTTTGTTACCTTGGTATTCTTTTAAAACATATATAGCGTTTATTTCGCCACAGTTTGGATAGCTAGAATTTCTAGATTTTCCATAAATTAAAACACCAACTACGTTATTAGCGACTTCTGCTACGTAATAATTATTTTTAATTGGAATTTTAGCAGCTATTTGATTAGCTTTTTCATTAATACCATTAATTTTTTCTTCTAAAATAAAGTCTGATAAAAGACCTTTATAAGTTGTTTGCCAAGTATACGCTAACACTTCTGCTATTTTTTTCGCATCACTAGGGGTCGCTTTTCTTATAATAGTTTTCATTTCTTACTCCTTTTTGTTATAAATCATATGTATATCATCACTTTTTTTACCAGGGCCATAAATGGTAAAACCAACCTTTTCATAGCAATGAATAGCACGATAATTATCATTATAAACATTTAATTCATAACCTTTAATATTTAAATTTTCATAACCGTAATTTATAAGGGCCTTTATTGCTTCTTGGCCATAATGTTTATTTTGTTTAGTTAAAGCAAGGCAAATACCTATTTCACCAATATTATTGACAATATGCATAATTTCAATATTACCAACAAAGTTATTGGTTTCTTTTTCAATAATTGTAAAAATAGGTGCTTTTTCTTTTAATTTCATTTTAAGCCAAGTAAGTTCATCTTCATAAGTAAATTTTTTTATTTGATGACTTATTCCTTTTTGAATTTCTGGATTATTAACCATTTCTAAATAATCATTAAGTAATAATTCATTTAACTTTATATAATATAAATTCTTACTTTCAAATATTATTTCATATTTTGGCATATTTGCACTTCCTATCTTTTTATTTAATGTAACTGATTGTATAAAAAAAGTCACAAAAAATGTATTTGTGACTCCAATTATATTGTGTAGGTAATTAACCCGAGATAGCTCACTTATGTTTATATCTCCTCACTTAATCTGAATTATACAATATAAATTGTTTTTGTCAAATTCTTATCTTCTTTTAATTTCATTTTTTATAAATTCAATAAATTTGTCGATACTCATTGATATAGTTTCTTCATTATTATATTTTCGAAAGCTTATTAAATTATTGTCTTTTTCTTTATCACCTATAATAATTGTAATAGGATTTTTCATTATATTGCTTTGTCTTATTTTTTTACCCATTGATTCTTTAGAATCATCATAACTAACTCTTATGTCTTCATTATTTAAAATGTTAAATATTTTTTGACAATATTCATCATGATATTTCATACTTACAGGAACAATATTTACTTGAACAGGACTTAACCATATTGGTAAAATTCCTTTGAATTGTTCAAGTAATAAAACAAGAAATCTTTCGTAGGAACCCAATACGGCACGATGAACCATTACAGGTGTTTGTTTTTGACCATTTTCGTCAATATAAAATAAATTAAATCTTTTAGGAGTTGCAAAGTCAACTTGAACAGTTGGAATTTGAATTTCGCGACCTAAAGCATCTTTAAACATAAAATCTAATTTTGGTCCGTATAAAGCGGCTTCACCTTCACATTTTTGAGCCTTAAGATTTAGTTCATTAGATATTTCTTCTAACATTTTTTCACATAAGTCCCAGTCTTCTTTATTGCCAATATATTTTTCAGGATGATCATAATCTCTGACTGATAAGGAAACCCAATGATTTTCCCACAACCCCATTCTTGAATAAAAATCTTTAATCAAATTACACATATTTATTATTTCTTGTTTCACTTGATCTACTCGACAAAATGAGTGACCATCTTCGACAGTTATAGCATATACTCTAGAAAGACTATTGCCAACAGCACCTTGTAATTCAGCACGATACTGTTTATCTGATTCCATGTATCTAATAGGTAAATCTTTATAGCTACGAACTTTAGAAGCATATATTTGAGTATGGTGAGGACATTGGACTGGTTTTAAAACAAATTTATGTCCTTTTGGTGATGAAACTCTAAATAATTCATCATTAAATTTTTTAGCATGACCAGAAGTTTCAAAAAGCGAGATACCAGCTAGTGATGGACAACTAACTTTTTGAAAGCCATATTTTCTACATACTCTTTCGATTTCTTTTTGAAGTTCATCTTTTATAATAGTTCCTCTTGGAGTATATAGGGGAAGACCTGGACCAACATAATCAGAAAAACAAAACAAATCTAAATCTTGTCCTATTTTACGATGGTCTCTCTCCTTTGCTTCTAATAAAAATTGATTATATTTATCTAAAGCTTCTTCGTTTTCAAAACATTTACCAACTATTCTAGTAATCATTTCATTATTAATATTACTTTCATGGTAAACACCACTTATTCTTATAAGTTTTACATGAATATTATTATCTATTTCTTTAATTCTTTTTTCAAGAAAAGGAAAATCACTCTCCCCTATTGGTTCATTAATTTTAAATTCATAATAAAATTCATTTTCATCAAAATAAATTTTATCTAATTGAACATTTTTATATTTTTCTTTAATAACTTGTTCTAATAATTCTGCACCTTTTTTATTAATCATTTCTATTCCTTCTTTCATTTATTTTTTTCTATTTTTCGTGTCCGTCATTTTTATCATCTCCTTTATAAAAAAAAGAATGGTACACATGAGGAGTCATTTAGACGGTACCATCCTTATTTTTACTTAATTATTTTAACCGAGTTATCGGGCAATCAGTTTCCTGCGCAACATAATAGGTAGTAACTATTAAAAATATTTATTACTTTCCACCAAATAGTAACTCTCTAGAAAAATTTTTTTAATAATCGTGTCCTATATTATAGTATTTATTATATTAATTGTAACATTTTTTATTATATATAAAAAGTCTATTACGTGATTGTAATAAACTTTGAATCAATGAACTTAATTTTATATAAATTATTATTGAACAATGCTAAAACAATCAATGTTATTAATTGATTTAATGGTTAAATAAGTTGTCGTTATTTGATTGTTTAACATAATATTTTCTCCTTTGGTAATATTAGAATAATATCATTCATGAAATGAATAGTCAAATTTTAAAGATTTGTATGCCTGTATTAACTAGAAGGTTACAGGAGTTCTCGACTACTTCTAAAAACGTTTCGGAGCCATGACCACCATGTTTCCAACATTTTATACGGGCGCCTTCTACATTAATTGAACCCGAATCATGAAAATGATCATCAAATAAATTAATTGTTTTTTCTTCTAGAGAAGCTGATAAAGTTATTATTTTGAAAGTTGATCCTGGTTCATAATTTTTCCAAATTGGTAAATTATGATTAATAGTTTCTAAGTCATATTTTTGATAATTATTAGAATCAAAGTTGGGATTAGAAGCCATAGCAAGAATTTCACCAGTATTAGGATCCATTACTATTGCAAGTGATTCTTCAGGATTATATTTAGTGGCAACATTGGCTAATTCTTTTTCTAAAGCCAACTGAATATCAATATCAATTGTTAAGGTTATATCTATACCATTTTGAGGTTTTTCATAAACTTCCTTATTAGATAATTTTTTACCTTTACCATCAGAAAAATATTTAATCGAGCCGTTTTTACCAGTAAGATAACTATCATATTGTAGTTCTAGACCAGATAAACCTTGATTATCAATACCAACATAACCTAGAACATGAGAAAGTACTGTTTGATAAGGATAATATCTTTTTGATTCTTTCATAAGATAAATACCATCATAATTAAGAGCACTTACGACATCGGCAGTTTTTGTATCTAATTGGCGACCTTCTGGATTTAATTTTTCGAGGGATGTTTTTTTAGTTAAATGCTTTAGAATATCGTCATAGTTGGCATTTAGAACTTCAGCTAGTTTTTGAGCTACTTCTTCTTTATTTTTTATTTGATTTGGTACAACATATATAGTGGTAGTTGTTACGTTAGTAGCTAAAACTTTACCATTTCGATCAAGAATACGTCCTCGATCTGCTGTAATTGGCAAATTACGTTGCCATAAATTATTAGCAAGTTTATTTAAATTATTATAACTGAATATTTGAACATATAAGATTCTAATAGTAATTGCTAAAGCAAAGAATATAACAACTAAAAAAGTTATTATTATTCTTTTTTGTTTTATTTTTTGAAACATTTTATCACCAATAAAATATATGTTTCTATCGTAAAATCATGTAACATAGTCAATATTTTATTTTTTTAATTTTTAAAATTTTCGGTTTGTGCGATGACCTTTTTACCATATAAAATCCAATCATAATTATTATTTACAATATATGAGCGACAATATGGACATGTAGTAGAATTGGCATTATCTAATTGAGCTCCGCAATTTGGACATTTATTTGGTGCATCACAGATCGTTCTTGTAAAAATCATAGAATATTCATAGACTACCTTTCGTTTATCGTTACCTCTTATTATTTCACCACTAGGTTTGCTTATATAATCAAAGCATGAAAGTCGCATATGAACTCTTATATAAACAACATTATTTTGAATATTCATTCCGTCTATATTGACTTTTATTAATTCAAAGTCTTTCATGATATTTTGTTCATTTTTTATTTTTAAAGTTTCGAGTTGTGAAGTATAAGTATTGTATAAAGTTTCAGTTGTATATTTTTTCAAGGTATCATAGTCAAAATTCATCCAAGCTATTTGGACTGTTTTGTATATATTATAGACATAATTTAGGAAGATGCTTTCGTCAAAATCAGGTAAAACTTGTAAAATATTATTTTTGTTATATGGTTTGATAGATGCGGAATCGCTAGCTATTTTCTTTTGGCTTTCTTTACAAAGGAAGTAATTTATTATAATCAAAAACGTAGTCATAAAAATAAAAACAACACTTAAACCTATTAAGATTGTAAAAAAGTTGTCTATACCTCCATGTTGGTAACCTGTATTTCCATGTGAAGAACTACTTCCTCCTCCTGAAGAACTTGAACGATCACTCCCACTTGTGGAGCTTGAAGAACCACTCCAACCAGAAGAACTTGTTCCATTATCATAACTACCGTCAAAACCAGAATCGGCAAAGGCCGGTATGATAGGAAAGCAAACTAAAAGAAGAATGGTAAAATAGATAATAATTTTTTGAAAAATTTTTTTCATATAATTCCAACTTTCTAGAATCAAATACTTGTTATGGTAGTATTTTATTTTCTAACTTTATTTTATAATAAAATAATAACAATCTATGAAATTTTTTAAGCTAAATAAAATTCTCTACTTATATAAAAGCAGAGAATTTTCCTAATCAACTTTTTTATTTTCAGTTTGAGATAAAACTTGCTTTTTACTTAAAACCCAATCATAATTTGTGTTAATAAGAGTACTTCTGCAATATAAACAAGTATTTGAATTCACATCTTCTAAAGGCGCCCCACAGTTTGGGCATTTATTAGGCTTAGAAGAAAAACCTTTGTTAAAAATCATTAAATACTCGTAAATAACTGGTACTGCATCGTTACCTCTAATAGTTACGTTATTTTCATTAACAACGTAATCATAACAAGTTACAGTCATATTTACTGCTAATGAAAGAAATTCTTCTTTTATTTCCATACCAGTAATTCGTGCATTAAGTAATTCAAAATCTTTCATAATATTTTTTTGTTTGTTTACTTTTAATAAAGCTAATTGAGAGGAGTACGAATTGTATAATTCATCAGTTGTACAATTTCGGATAGTGACATTATCGAGATTCATCCAAGCAATCTGTATTTCTTTGTACAATTCATAAGCACGTTGTTTAAAGGCTTCTTCATCAAAGTCTGGAATTAATTTAAGTACTTCACTCTTTTTATATGGTGATAATTCATTTCCCATAGTGCTCATTGTATACATGGTGCGTGGACGAAATAAAAGATTTTCAAGACTTTTAATAAATTTAACTAATGCTGCAATACCCATTCCCACAAAAATAAGAATAACAATCATAAAGAGAATTTGAAAAACGATTGGAGAAAATTGAGCAGATATTGTAATTCCTCTGGAGCCAGAATAACTGGATGATCCATAGTCATGGGGTTCCCAATCATATGAAGAGCTTGATGAGCTACTCCAACTTGATGAACTATCCCAACTTGAAGAGCTATCCCAGCTTGATGAACTATAACCACTATCATAACTGCCGTCATAGCCTGAATCAGCAAATGAAGGAATTATAGGAAAAAGACATATTATAATAAGACTACATATTATAATAATTTTCTTAAAATTTTGTTTCATGTAAATTTACTCCTTTAGAAATCCAACTATTTTTTACTAAAAATTGCTTATATTTCATTTATTATTTATGCGTATTTTTTGTTTGCGATAGAACTTGCTTTTTACTTAGAACCCAATCATAATTTTCGTTAATTAGATTACTTCTACAGTATGGACAAGTATTTGAGTTTACATCTTCTAAAGACGCTCCACAATTAGGACACTTATTAGGCTTCTGAGATAGACCTTTATTAAAAATCATAAGATACTTGTATGTTACTTTTTTATTTTCATTGCCTCTTATCGCTTTACCATTGGCGTCAACTATAAAATCATAACAACTTATAGTCATACTAACTGCTAGAGAAACGAAGTTTTCTTTTACTTCCATTCCTGCAATTTGAACTTGTTGTAATTCAAAATCTTTCATAATGTTTTTTTCTTGTTTGACTTTTAATAACGCCAATTGAGAAGAATATGTATTATATAAAGCATCTGTTGTATATTTTCTTATGGCATTTTCGTCAAAATTCATCCAAGCTATTTGGATTGCTTTGTATAATTCGTATGCTTGTTGTTTAAAGTTTTCTTCATCAAAGTCTGGAATTAATTTAAGTACTTCATCTTTTTTATATCGTGATAATTCATTACCAGCAATACTCACCATATGCCTTTTTTCAGGATGAATTAAGAAATCAATAATTTTTTCAAAGAACAAATAAATTTTTACAATAATCACATTAATGAGCAAAAGAATAAAATAACCAATATAAATTATAATAATAAAATCAATGAAAAGAGAAAATATTGAGTCATCATTATGACTAGATGAAGAACTGCTTCCTCTTGATGATGACGAATTTGAATGATCATTCCTATTTGAGGAGCTTGGAGAATCACCCCAATCAGAAGAGCTTGATCCACTATCATAACTGCCGTCATAGCCTGAATCAGCAAATGAAGGAATTATAGGAAAAAGACATATTATAATAAGACTACATATTATAATAATTTTCTTAAAATTTTGTTTCATGTATATTTACTCCTTTATAAGTCAATTTCCTTTTTAGAAGAACATTTAAGTTAGAAATTATGATTAATTCTGTTTTCTGTTAATAGTTTGATATAAGATTTGTTTTTTGCTTAATACCCAATCATAATTTTCATTTATTAAATTAGCACGGCAATACTCACAAGTGCTAGAATTAACATTATTTAAATCAGCTCCACAATTCGGACATTTATTTGGTTTTGAAGATAAGCTTCTAGTAAAGATCATAAGATACTCATATGTGACTTTTTTATCTTTATTTCCTCTTACAGGATTACCGTTCGCATCAATTATATAATCTAAACATGTCAAACGTATATTTACTGCTAATGAAATAGTAGTGGTGCCTATTTCCATACCAGAAATATTAATTGATTCAAGCGTAAATTCATCCATTATATTTTGTTGTTGTTTTACTTTTAAACCTTGAAGTTGGACATTATAAGTATTATATAATTCATCAGTTGTACATTTCTTTAAGGTTTCATTATCAAAGTTCATCCAAGCAATTTGAATTTTTTTATACAGTTCAAAAACATAATTTTTAAAGTTGTTTTCATCAAAGTCAGATAATAATTTTTGTAGTTCTTCAAAATTATATGGTTTCATATTAGGATTTTTATAAGCAAGCATACTATCGAGATCTTTGCTTTGGATAGGATCTGTTTTAAGAAGATGAGATGCAATTAAGCAATCAACAAGAACTATTACAACAAGAAACATTACTATACTGATAGTATTAGACATTTTATTGGATGTATTACTATAATAAGAAGATGAACTACTTGAAGAACTAGAACTACTAGATGAACTGCTCCAGCTTGAAGAACTTGATCCACTATCATAACTCCCATCAAAACCCGAATCAGCTAAAGATGTTATAAACGGAAAACAAATTGCTAATAAAAAAATAATGCTAATAATAATTTTCTTTAAACCCTTTTTCATATAAACCTCTTTGTTGTTAGTAAACAGCTATAAGTAAATAGCTTACCCTATTATTTATATTATTGTATAATAATTTTTAATAAATAACAATGTGTTAAAGGGAGGTTTAACAAATAAAAAAGTTTTAAAAAAAATATTTTTTCTTTAAAACTTATTTAGTTTTTAGAGATGATAAAATCCAGTCTTTATCTACTAAATTATAAATAGTACCACAATAAGCACATTTGCCATTAGCATTGACATTGATTGCTGCACCACATCCAGGGCATTTACTGATTGGACCAGTCTTTTTAAAATTGGTTTTTTTGGTAAATGTCAAATAGTTTTCTTTTTGAGTACGAGAGCTATTATTGCCACTAACATAGTTACCATTTTGATCTACCAAGTAATCTAGATAACGAGAAATGATTTTTATTTCGATAGTCATTAAATCGTCAGTAGCTTGATAATTTAAAATATCAGTTTGAGCAACGTTTAATTCATCATACATTTGAGTTAAACCTCTTTGTGTTAATTGATTAACTTTAACAGATAATTCATCATAAACGTTAGAAGAAACAAAATGTTTTATTTTATCTAATTCTTTGGTAATTATAGCAACATGTATTTGAACAAAGACATTATTGGCATAAGTTATAAATTTTTCTACTGAAAAATTAGGATCATATTTTAATATATCGTTCATTATAATCTAACCTCACTTTTATTATATTTTTTAGCTTGACTTATTTGAATTAGGAATTTATTTTCAATAATTTTTGATATTACTTGATCTTTCTTGATCTTTAGTTATTAAAGCCCTTACTTCACCTGCTCTATTATCATTATATAATAATTTAAGATTCTTAACAATCATTAGCTTTTTTAAGAAAAAAGCTCTAAAATCAAGTTATTTTAGAGTTTAATTTTCTTCTTTATCTTTTAAATTTTTGACATATTTGGCTGTACGACGTGAGGCATGAGAAACTTTTTTAGTAGTTTTTTTCTTTTTAATTTCTTTATCATTGGTTGATTCGGTTGAAGGAACTTTTGTCTGAATAAAATCAGTGTCTTGCGTAACATTTGCTATTTTATCATCTTCAGCCTTTTCTTTTTCTATTTTAGTTTTTTTAGGAATACCTTCAAGAATTTTATCTATTTCCTCTTTTTTGGGTATTTCTTTTAGTGGTTTGTTAATTACTTCAGATTCAGAACTTTTTGTTGAATGTTCAACTTTCTTTGAACTTTCTAGCGAAGTCTTCTCTACCACTTGCTTCTTAGTTTTTTCTTGACCATCATTTTCATATTCTTCTAAGCGAGCTTTTAGGTCTTTAATATATTTAGTTTTGGAAAGTTCATCGGCAACTTCTTCTTGTTTTAAACTAATAGTATTTTCTAAAGATTTTTTTATAGCAGTATCATCTACTACTTCGATAACCTCACCATTTCTAACTGGAGATATTTTATAACTACGAAGTTCATCTAATTTAAAGACAACAGTATCTTCAATTGCTTCAAGTAAAGTTTCATATTCGGTTTTATTGTCTGTACCATCAGGTTTCATGTATCTTATTGATAATTCAGTTGGAGAAATAACATCATTGTTTAATTTTAAGATATAAATACAAGCTTCATTATAATGAAGAAGAAGGAAAAAGCATGAATCATTATCATTTTTATAGTAGATAGGTTCACGTAATTCTAATTGAGCATCAATTAAATCATCAAAAGTTTTAACTTTGATAATATTTTTACCGGCAATATTAGGAAGGGTTTCAACTTCTACAATTACTGAATTATATGTTTTTAAAATACGTTTTTTTTCTTTTAGAAAGATTGAATACTCATCGGGAGCTTCTTTAATATAAATTGATAAACAACCTGCTAAAACAATAAATAATGCAATTAAAGTTATAGCAAAGCCAGTTAGTTCAGTCATTAATGTTACAATAATCGCAATGGATAAAATTACGAGTGCCGCAATAACTATTGTGACAAGAGCTTTTTTATTATTCATTTTGCATACTCCTTATTTATTCTTGATTTCAGCAATTTCTACTGATGGATATCCGATATATGGTATTTTTATCTTTACTATTCCTATTATATCATCTTTTCCTTTTTTTGTAACGTCTTTTGATGTATTATTATCACCTTTTGTTTGATATATTTTCTTTCCATCTTCTTCAGTTATTTCAATAATACGATGGGTTATTATAAAGCCACCATCTTTAAAAGCAATAACGTCTCCTACTTTTAAATTATCCTTTTCTTCATCTGTTAATTTTTTAACAATTATGCCGTCGCCTCTTTGTAATTCTGGGTACATTGAATCGGAAGCAATAGATGATAAAGTGTATTTAAATTTACCTGAAATTAAAATAATAGTTACAAAGACAAAAAGCATTAAAAAAATCTCGGCAAACATCCAACCATTATTTTTATAGGTATTAGCTCGTTCCATTTCAGATTTACGATACGGCTTACTAATTAAGAAAAATAATAAAGAATTTAAAATAACAGAAAAAATAACTTTTAAATAAAGACCAATATCTGGATAAAAAATCAATTCAGGTAATAAATTAACAAAGAAACAATAAGTTAAACATGGTACATATCCATATTTTCTTGATGTGTAAGTAAGTAATAATTCTGTAGTAATACTAGTTATGAATAGAGCTATTAGATTATATTTGTTTAATGTAGTAGTTAAACTAAAAAAAGTAAGATCATATAAAACAAAAAGAAAGAAATTAATAATAAATAATTTATAACTATTCAAAGACTTACTTAAAGCAGTATATCTAAATAACTCTTTTAAAATAATGAGACAAACTAAATATACAATACTAATAATGTGTTTTAAGTTATATGTTATTTTAATGAATGATGAAGAAAATCCAAGTAAATAAGTAATGATTATATAGATAAGTAAACATAGTAAAAAAGTACTATTTATTTGACGTTTTAAATAATTACTTTTATTTTTACGATAACCAAAAAGTATAATAAAAAAGAATAAACTTAATAACCAATAAGCAAAAAAGATAGGATAAGATAAAGAAGATAAAGTATCTTTTAAAAGTAAGAAAATAACAAGGATTGAAGTAGTACATATATAAAATAGATATGTTTGATTTTTAAATACTTTATTAAAATAATTCATATATACTACCCTCTATTCTAAATAAAATTATAATATAAAATAAAATAGAAGACAATAATTTTAAATTGATGGGATAAATTTTATTTTTAATTTCAAATCTAACTTTAATGCGTCGTAGATTTTTTCTTTTTGTTTAGGGTAATCAATTCTGACTTTAATTTTTTTAGTTTCTTGTGATTTTAAAATGTCATTTTCTTTAATTGCTGTGCCATCTAAATAAGTAATACTAGCTACTAAAACATTATTAGTACTAACTATTTCTTTATCAATATTAGCTATTTTAGCATCTAATGATCCATTATTGACAAGGTCAATAGTAAATTCACTAAATTCTTCTTCATTTTTTAAAGTAACAGAAAAGTTAAGAGAATCATCTTTATTTTCTAAATTTATACTTTGGCTACCACTAGTCGTTTGAAAGTTTTGGTAAGAAATATTCCAGAGATATGTTGTATCTAAGGTTTCATGATTTATGTGATAAATAAATTTAACGAATAATAAACAACTAATTATTAGTAATAAAATAATAATTATATTTTCAATAATACATAAAGCTTTTTTCATACTAACTCCTTTAATTAGCTTATTATACTTTATATATTTATTTTAGCAAGTGGTTTTTTATGGCAAGAAAAAAGCAGTGTTTAAAAAGCACTACTTATGCTAATGGAATATCATCGATGCTATTGCAAGTAATACGACCTGGACTACCGCCAACGCTTACTTTTGTGATATTGGAAGCATCACATTTTGTATAAGAACTACTTACTTCTTTTTTTGCAAAATTACCAGCATTATCCATTGCAAATATTTGAACTGTTCCACCCCTTTTATTCATAAAGTAAACAGCAATTTGAATTGTATCATTGTTAAAAGCTGATTTATCATTTCCATAGAAATTGCCCCAATAACTCCAATTTTTCAATAAACGATCTGTTGTAAAGTTTCCATAGCATTTAGGACTTGCACCATCATCAAGTTTTAGCCAAGCTCTATAATTATTACTTCCACCAGAATCAGAAGCATAGAAAGCTTGTTGGTATGGATAATTAACATTATTATCAATTAAATGAATTTTACATATACGACCTGAACTATCATAACTTAAACCATTAAATTTTCCAGATTTAGGAACCGTTTTGATAACAGGGGCTGTTGTATCTATTTTAACGACAAATGAAGCACTATTAGATGCTTTACTGTAATCCTTGGCATTTACTGCTCGAGCATATACTGTTACTACTCTTTCTGTTTCAAATTCAAGAGGTTCTGTGTATGTATGCCATTCTTTATCACTATCACCTATTTTATATTGATATACTACTCCACCTGTGGCACTACTACCCCCTATAGTAACTTCAGCTCCATTTGACCAACTACCATTACCAATAAGGGCACCTTTAGCATAACTTAAGTTTACTTGACCATAATTATATGATGCATTTTTAGTTCTTCTGGCACTAATATTTGGAGTGTTTGGAGCGGTACAAGCAGAACATTTTTGTTGACAGCCATTTTCTGTTACAACAGAATCACAAGCGACATTAGTAAATTTATCTTTACGAGGTTGCGTTTTGGTTCCATAAATAGTTGTTCCACAAGTACTATTACAAGAAGTAGTATAGTTACAAGTAGCACTACCATTATTAATAATACTACCAGAACTACAATTCTTATGAACTTGATATTCTTTGGTTTCTTTGACATCAGATATTAAACCAGCATCATCTTTTACCCAAATATAATATTTAATTGAGCCACCATTATCATAGGAAATATTAGTATTTAAGTTATTGCTTTCACTGTAATTTATCCAAGAACAACCATTTAAATCATTTGAAGTTAAAATACACATTTTCTTTACTTTACTAATTTGATCATTAGCTTTAATCGTTAAAGTAATTTGATTAGTGTTATAATTGTTGTCTTTACTACTAATAGTTGCTGAAGTTATAAATGGTTTAGTGGTATCTACTTTAACTGAACTATTGGTGGTTGCCTTTTTACCTGATAAAGTTTTAACACTACAGGTATATGTTTGACCTGTTGTTTCTCCTTGATTGGTTTTTGTTAGAGTTCCTTTTAGTCCAGCACCAATGTAATTAGAATAGTCTTCACTTGTTCCTTTAGTTAAGCCATAGTATAAGCCACTAGAACCAGCTTCACTAGTTTCAATGCTTGGAGTTACTTCTGTAATATACCAATCATTTTCACCTTTAGTTCCAGTAAAGGAAATTGTACATGTTGGCGAGGTGCTATCAATGTTATTTACTGATATTTTATTTTTAGGATTTGCTGAGATATTGCCTACCATATCTTCAGTCCAAATATTATATTCTCCAGTGCTTGGAGCATTGTATTCTTTTTCATATTTGCAATTTTTATTATTGTTGTCGCACAAGTCGACTATGTTAACACTAGGAGCATTATACCTATCAGCTGCACCAATATAAAATCTTTTTGCGCCACTTCCATTGCCGTCATCTAATTTTATAATAACTTTTTGCTCGGTTGTTACCCATTCGGCTTTGGCAATTACAGAAGCAGTTGCTTCTTCTTTATCAATACGAACGTTTATTTTACGAGATTTTTTACTTCCATCACTTAATTTATAAGTAATAATTATATTGCTATCAAGAATAACGTCGGCATCAACATTGAAGGTATTGTAATAAGTATCTGGGTTATCGATGTAATTAATTCCACTATATTTTTTTAGAGATGACTTACTTTTTTCGATACTATTTCCTTCATAATCGTAGGTTATGCTTATGGCATTGCTATCATACTCTTCACTATCAATAACTAAGGTTAATGGTTGGTTAGTCCAACCTAAGACATTATTGTTATTTAAAGTCGGCGAAGTATTTTTTACTTTTTCATAAGCTAAGACTTTTATTTTTTGATCATCTAAGGCTTGCTCAGCTAATGAGCAATTATTAGATTTTTCAACATATTTAGCTTCTATTTCACCATTTTTGTACTTTATTTCAACTAAGGCACAAATTATATTCTCATTGTTAGTTGGATTTATTATTTTGGATAAGCCATTATCTGTTGCTTCATCGGCTGTTAAATAGCCCTCAACGACTAACTTATTTACAGAAATTGTTGTTGTTTTATCAATACTATTTTCTTTAGCCCATTTTGTAGCGGCATTTTCTATTTCGCTTATTTTTGATTCATAAGCTTTTTGCTTGGCATTTTTACTAACTCCATTATAGACACCAATAGAAATAGTGGCTAAAATAGCAATAATAGCAATTACAGCAAGAAGTTCAACTAAAGTAAATCCATTCTTTGGGGATTCATCATTAGGGGTACTCTTGGCTTTATTTTCCTGGGAAAGTTTTTTTATATTTTTAATTTTTTTAACGACTTTTTTATTTTCAGTTTTATTATCTTTTTTTATTTTTGAATTTATTTGTTTTTTTATCATATAATCATCTACCTATTGTAATAATTATATCTTAAAATGAATCTTTTTTTCAACAAAAAAGGTATATGTTTTTTCATACACCTTTTATTTTATATATTCTTGATATTTTTTATTTAATTCTTCGTCATTTATTTTTACTTGATATTCCTTACGTAGTTCTTGGAGAGCTTTTTTTGTTTCGTTGTCTTGAGATTGCTCGCGATAATAAAGTTTTTTTAATTCTTTCTTCATTTTTTCTTTACTAGCTTCATAACTTTCTTTACTACTAGATATACGATATACAATGTATGCTTCATCTGAGTTACCAATTAATTCTTTATTATAAGTATTGTCTTGAAGAGCAAATACATCATTTATAATACCAAAATAGTCTTCATTATCTCTTTTTAAATCAGTTACTTCTGTAGCGGTGATTTGAAAATATTCTGATGAAATATTATTATTTTGGTAATAGTTATATATATTGTTAAAGTCATCTATGCTATTTATTTGACCTAGTATCCTAAGAGCTTCTTCAGTTGTGTTTGATTCGATTATTCTTCTATTTTCAACACTTGGATCATCATCATGTAAGATAGCTTCTACCTTAATCAATTTGATATGAGTTGATCCAAAACCAGCATCATAGTATTCTTTTAATTCTTTTTCTGTTAAATGATTTTCATAATATTCACCAGCTATATAATGTTTTAAAAAAGTTGGATAGTTATTTTGCTTGTATTCTTCAACTGTTTTAGTACCAAAGAAGTAATCAGCTGATGTATCAACGGCTTCTTTACCAAAGCTGGCAACCAAATTATCATATATATCATTAAACCATTCTTCATATTCTTTATTTAAATTAGGATATTTATCTTTTAAGATTTTATCATCTATCATATTTGATATTTGTGATATTTCTAGTTGTTTACCATCTTTATCTAGTGTTTCTTTCTTTTTTATTGAAAGATTATTTTTAATATAGATATAGTCATTTTCTGTTTTATTAGCTTTTTTAGAAACAAAAAGGAATAAACTTATTAGAGTAATAACAATTCCAACACATAGTCCAATAATTATTAATTTATTATTTTTTTTCATATTACACCTCTATTATCGCGTTAAAGACAACAATATCTTTATCCATGTAATCAATCCTATTCTGTAATCAAGTTTATCATATTTTTTATTATTTTAAAATAGTAAAAAAAACAAGATTATAAATCTTGTTCGTAACGAGGTGTTTTTTTATTTTTGCAAATTAAGATAACTGATGCTAATGCTGCTATTACAAAAGTTATACCTAAGATAAAGATTGGATCAAGAGTATTAGGATTACTATCTGCTTCATTTTTAATTAAATTTTCATGTGTTGTGGTATTGTTAAAAATTATTTTGTTAGATTCTGTTAATGTAGCAGTATATGTATTACTATTTAAGTTATTAGCAGTTGTTTGATATGAATCGACAGAATTTTGTTTTATGGTATATTTTGAACCACTTGGTAAATCTTCAATAGTTATATGTTGATTGCTGTTTAAATTTATTCTAGCCTTTCCTTTAGCATCAAAAACTAAATATTTGCTTTCGTTGCCTGTAGTAGTTTTATAAGCTCCGGAAATATTTTCGATAGTTATTTCATAAGTATATCTTATGTTTTCATCAGTATTTTGATAGTTAGTTATTGTTAATGATACTGGAGATGATATTTTTTTAACGGAATCATCTATCATACTTAAGTCATCATTATCTATTTCGTAAGATTTTTGACCTTTTAAATTATTATTAGATAAATCTTCTTCAATAGTGATTGGTTGGGCTTTAGGAGTCATAAGTTGTTTGCTTAAAAAAGTGGAAGCGGTAAGTAAAAGGGCTAAAATAGCTACTAGGGCGTAAGTATATTGTTTTTTCATGAAATCACTACTCTCTATTCTTTTAATTATTATATGATTTTAAGTTGGTTAAGTCAATATGGTTGTATTAATAGTTTGGTCTTTTCGAGTCAAATTATACAAAAAAGAACAGATTTTATTCTGTTCTTAAAGCTTCAACTGGATCTTTTTTGGAAGCTATTTTAGCGGGAATAAAGCCAGCAAGTACCGTAAGTAAAACGCTTATAATAATTAAAATAATAGCACCAGCAACTGGTAATTTAGATAAATTACTTATATTAACTACTTTTTTGATAATTATATTAGCAGGAATATTAATTAAGATTGTTACTATTATACCTAATATGCCGGCACATAAGCCTTCGATTAGAGTTTCAGCATTAAAGACACGAGAAATATCTTTTTTAGAAGCTCCCATTGCTCTTAGTATACCGATTTCTTTGGTTCTTTCAATTACAGAAATATAAGTTATTATAGCAATCATAATGGATGAAACAATTAAACTAATAGCGACAAAAGCAATTAACACACTACTAATAACATTAACGATAGTTGAAACAGAACTCATCATAATTCCAACAATATCTGTATATTTTATTTTATCTTGTTCTTCTTTATCTTCATTATATTTATCAATTATTGAAGTTATTTCTTCTTTAGAATCAAAATCTTTAGGATAAATATTTATACCATCAGGATCATCAATACTCGCAATTCCAAGTTTTGTTAAATTTTGCTCATAAGTTGAAGAAAGATTTTCAGAATATGATTTCATAAATTCAGCTAATTCTACTTGAGACATATTTTTTAGATATTTTAGTTGTTCAGCACTAAGATTGTTCATATCGAATTCTTTATTATTAGTAAATTCTGTTTTGGTAAAAACATTTATTTTAGGATTTTCAAGTTGTTCCTTAACTATTTCTTGTTCATTTGTTTTATTAATTAAATGTTCCATTAATTCATGAGTATACCCTATCATACCGGCAGTATTATTACCTGTAACAGCTTCATCATTTGGTTTGATAATACCGACAACTTTTATTTCTTCGGCATTTTCGAGAACTTTTTTCATATAGTTATCATCATTAGACATATCTAACCATAGACCATTTTGTTTTTTGTAATAATCAGTATTTAAAACTAGTTTAAATGTTAAGTTTAATAAATCTTTAGGTTCATAAGTGTTTTCAGTAAATTTGACATCTTTGCCACTAACCATGTTGTTAAATTGCTCTTTTAAGTAATCTTGATCAAGGATACCTAAGCTATATAAACTGTAGTCAGATATTTGATTATTCTTATCAACAAGAAGTACTACTTCATTGTATTTTTTAGGCCATCTTCCTTCAATGACATCATATGTTTTTTTATTTAATTCTTCATTATTAAGCATTTCATAGAAAACATCATAACTTGACATAAAAGGACTATAAGCACTTGAGATACCTGATGAGGACATACCGATAGCATCTAAAACAGTTGTTGGGTTAACTTGAACTACTTTGTTAGAATCACTTTTATAAACGTTCATTTGAACGTTATAAGTATATTCAATTGATGAAGTATAATTTTTAATTTTACTTTCTTTTTCAAGGTAGTTTTTAAAATCTTTTAGATTATTTCTTTTTACTTCTTTAGTTACAGTAGTAAACATGTCTCCCATAATATTTATGGAATGAATTTTATCGTCATTATATTCTTTAGTTTCTTGATGACCTGTTAGAGTTTGGAGTAATGTTGACATATCTATTGATTCTTTTTGAATAGTTAACGGGTATGATGCAAGAGTTTCTTGTTCGGTTTTTTCAATATATTTTTGTATACCATTTGATAATGATAAGATTAAAGCAATACCAATAATACCAATAGATCCTGCAAATGAAGTTAGAAGAGTACGACCTTTTTTAGTCATAAGGTTATTTAGACTTAGAGATAAAGCTGTTTTAAAATTCATTGATGTTTTGGCTTTGCTCTTATTTTCTCTAACTTCCTTAATTTGTTCTTCACCATTAAAAGGGTTGGTATCATCAATTATTTTACCATCTAAAAGTTTAACGATACGAGTTGAATAATTAATGGCTAATTCAGGGTTATGGGTAACCATTATTACCAGTTTTTCTTTAGCTATTTCTTTTAGTAAGTCCATAACTTGAAGACTAGTTTCAGAATCTAGTGCACCGGTTGGTTCATCAGCTAAAAGAATATCTGGATCATTTACTAGAGCACGAGCAATAGCAATTCGTTGCATCTGCCCTCCAGACATTTGGTTAGGTCTTTTGTTGATTTGTTTTTCTAAGCCAACTTTTTTTAAAACAGCTATGGCACGTTTACGACGTTCTTCTTTGCCAATTCCAGAAAGGGTTAAAGCTAGTTCAACATTTTGAAGAGCTGTCTGGTGAGGTATCAAATTATAGCTTTGGAAAACAAAGCCGACGCGGTGATTACGATAAATATCCCAATCATGATCGGTATATTTTTTTGTAGAAATACCATTTATTATTAAGTCACCTGTTGTATATTTATCTAAGCTACCAATAATATTTAACATTGTAGTTTTACCACTACCACTTTGGCCCAAAATTGAAACAAATTCATTTTGACGAAATTTAATATTTATTTTATTTAAGGCAAGCTGTTTAAGACCTGCAACATCATATTCTTTAGTTATTTTTTTTAATTCTAACATATATACCTCCCTAGTAATTTTTGTCATTTTAATGATACACTTGGTAAAATAGCTTGTCAATGAAATTACTTCTCTACACTACATATATTATAGTTAGGTTAGGATATTCCTTTTTTTAAAAAAACAAACTTTGCAGTTTGTTTATTTAGAATTATTTTGATTATCTTGTTGAAGTAAAAAAGCAAGTTGTGGGGAAACATTTTGAGCATTTAAATTACAAACTTCTTGTTGCTTTGGTTGTTCTTGATTTGAAATTACTTGAGGCTGTTCAACATTAGGAACAACTTGATTTGGTAAAGGGGAAGATACTTGATTACTAGTATTTATTGGTTGAGATGCCGCTATAGGTGCTACAGCTTGATTAACAAGTCCTTGTACGTTTTTTTGTTGCTGAAACATTTCAAAAGCTTTTTGGTTTATGGAAGATGGAACAAAGCTAGAATTAGATGTTAAATAAGCTATAACAGGATTTAATAAAACACCTAAAAAGCAAAGACAACTTAAGACAATTAAAAAATTAGAAATTAAAGATGTTTCTTCGCTACTGCCAAAAAGACCTGCAAATAAAACATTATTCATTATATTATTAGCTACGTCTACTTTAGTAAAAGTACACATTAAATAAACAATTGAGGTTACTAAAGCTAAGATTTTTTTATAATTATCATGAAATGTACTCTGGGTTTTAACAGAGAAAATTGCCATATCTATAGTAAGTACCACTAATATATTGCCAAAAAAGCCACAAATTGAAGACATAATTTGAGAACTTCCACTAAAAAGACTTAAAAGAAAATAAATAATAGTAACAACTAGGCTTATATAAGTAAAATTTTCATGTTCTTCATTAATAAGCAGAGCAAAGACAAAATACAAAGACAAACTACATACTATGCTTAAAGCTACGAATTTTGAAAAGAATGCAATAGTTTGATAATCACTAGCTGATTTGGGGGATGAAAATCCTCCTAACAAAGTTATGATAAGCATTAACATACTTAAACATAAAATAATTATATGACCGATGGCTACTTTTTTCATACTCACACTTCCCTACTATAATAATGGTAACACACTTAGCTTATTTTTTGTACATAATTTTTTATTGTTTTTTCTTTGCTACTTTTTTTCTTTGCTACTTTAATTTTTAAAAAATATTGTTCTTTAAGATTGCCTATTGTACAATGTAGAAAGAATAGTAATTTGGTGAGTGTGATTTTATGAAAAAGAAAAGAATATTAATAGGATTATTTTTTTTGATATGTATTTGTAGTATATGTCTTAACGGATCAGAAAAAGTTTTAATGGGGAGTAATTATACGAGCTATATTTTTTCGCTTATAGGATTAATTGCATCAATGGGAGTTGTTTTACTTATAATAGGAATTTTTGTTGGATGTGGTTTATTTTTTGCTGCAGTATATGGAATTGGACTTCTACTCTATCTTATGTGTCACATTATTAAATATATTTTTTTCTCTTTGATTAGTAAAATAAAATTTACTTGGAAAATGAAAAGGGAAAATATTCCATATAGTTATGAAGAAATTAGTAAAGTTATACCAAACTTTGATGAAGATGAATTGCAAACACTAGTATATAAAATGTATTGTGAAATTCAAGAAGTTTGGTCTAATTACAAAATAGAAAATTTTAGGAAGTATTTAACAAAGGATTTATATGATGTTTACGCTAGTCGTCTTGCTTCAATGATGATGTGCAAATTAACTAATATTATAAAAGATGTTAGATTGCTTGATTTTCAAATTGGAGGAATGTTTAGAAAAAATGATGAAGTTTCATTAGTAGTTAGATTGAGAGTTAGTAATATTGATTGTGTTTTTAGTACAATTGAAGGAAAATTTAATGATGAAGAAACTAAATTTATTTCAGAATATGCCTTAGTATTAAAAAGAGCTATTAAGCAAGATAGTACTTGGTTATTAGATGATATGACATTGATTGGACAGATAGCTAATGTTAGATTTTTTAAACTACATTTATAGTAATGTAGTTTTCTTTTAGAATATTTTAAAAGATAGATTAGAGAATATGGAATTATTTATACAATTGATGTATAATACTACTGAATTGAGGGATGTAAATGATTATAGTCAGAAATGATGAAGAAATCGATAAATTAAGAGAAGCTGGTCGAATTGTTGGACTTACTCATAAGTATTTACAACAGTTTATTAAACCTGGGATTACAACGAAAGAACTAGCTCGTCTTGCAAAGAAATTTATTTTGAGTAAAGGATGTACATGTTCATTTGAAGGATTATATGGGTTTCCTGGGGAAATTTGTATAAGCGTTAATGATGAAGTTGTTCATGGTATACCATCTCATCGCAAATTAAAGGAAGGCGATGTTTTAAAACTTGATATTGGAGCTTGTTACAAAGGATATCATGGTGATTCAGCTTGGACATACATTGTTGGTGAAGGTAGCGAAAAAAACAAAAAGTTATTAAAAGAAACTGAAGAAGCTTTGATGGCCGGTCTTGGAGCTATTCACGATGGATGTACAACTGGTGATATAGGCCATGCGGTTTCAAAAGTAGCTCATAAATATAATTTAGGCGTTGTTAAACAACTAGTTGGACATGGTGTCGGTGATAAAGTACATATGGAACCAGATGTGCCAAACTATGGTAAAGAAAGAAAAGGTCCTGTTTTACATACTGGTAATGTTATTGCTGTTGAACCAATGTTAAATTTAGGAACAGCTGATATTTATATGTTAGATGATGATTGGACAATTAAAACTGATGATGGTAAAAATAGTGCTCATTTTGAACATACAGTTTTAGTTTTGGATGACGGGTATGAAATTTTAACAAGACGTGATGTAGAACTTGATCCAGAAGACATCGTTAAATAAAAATATAATATAGAAATTATTTACAAATAATAAAAATAATGTTAGAATTAGGAAGTTATTTTTTAGGAGGAGTTTATGAAAAAGACAAAAATAATTTGTAGTATTGGTCCTGCTACTCAAGATTGGGAAAAATTCAAAGGAATTGTAGAAGCAGGTATGAATGTTGCTAGAATCAACTTTTCTCATGCAACATTAGAAGAAAGAAAAATTGATGAAGATTTAGTAAAGCGTGCTAATGATGAATTAGGTGCTAATATTGCTATCTTATATGATACTAAAGGACCTGATTTAAGAACTTGTTCATTTGTTGATGACAAAATTGAACTTGTTAAAGGTGCAACTATTAGAATCCTAGAATCTGATGGTGAAGATCAACACGATGGTACAGCTAGTGCTATTAAGTTAAACTATCCAAATGTATTAAAAGATTTAAATGTTGGTTCAGTTATCTTATTAGATGATGGTTTTTATAAGTTAATTGTAACTTCTATTGAAGAAGATGGTGTTACATGTGAAATTCAAAATTCAGGTGTAATTAAATCTCGTCGTGGTGTATGTATGCCTGGTATTAAATTAAATGTACCTTATGTATCAGAAAAAGATGAAGAAGACATTAAATATGCTTGCGATAAAAACGGTGATTACTTAGCTATTTCATTTGTTAATAGTGCTGATGATATTCGTCAAGTTAAAGATTTATGCCGTAAATATGGTAAACCTGATATGCCTATTATCTCAAAGGTTGAAACTCAATATGCAATGGATAATCTAGAAGAAATTGTTAAAGAATCTGATTATATTATGGTTGCTCGTGGTGACCTAGGTATTGAAACTGGTGTTGAAAACTTACCTTTATATCAACAACAAATGATTGATATGTGTCATAGTTATGGTAAAGGTGTAATCATGGCTACACAAATGATGTATTCTATGAAAACAAATATTAGACCTACTAATGCTGAAGTTACAGATGTATCTCATGCTGTTATAGCCGGCTGTGATGCTATTATGACTAGTGATGAAACAACAATCGGTAACTACCCTGTTGAAACAATTAGTACAATGACTAGCATTTGTGAAAATGTTGAAAAAATCACTAAATATAACTTAGATGATTATAAATTAACTGGTACTGAAATACATAATACAATTGCCAAATGTGCTGTTGCAGCTTCTCAAGATTTACCTATTAAAGCAATTGTTGCTTCTACATTAACTGGTAAGACTGCTTTAGATATTTCTTCTTTAAGACCAAATTCATTTATTATTGCAACTACTACTGATGAACAAGTTGCTCATCGTTTAGCATTAAAATGGGGAGTTTATACAAAGATTGTTCCTATGTATAGTGATACAGACGATATCGTTAAGAATGGTGTTTTAGCTGCTAAAGAAATTCTTAACTTAGAAAAAAATGACTTAGTTTGTGTAGTTGGAGGTTTCCCTCAAGATGCTCATACAAACTTCTTAAAAATTCAAGAAACTGAAAATTAAAAAAGATACATCATTTGATGTATTTTTTTTGCTTATTTATAAAGTGAAGGTTCTTTTTTCATACTCTTGAATATTGGACTGTTTGATATGACCTTGATTAATTATTCTTTCTAATTTTAATTTCCATTTTTTTGGTCTTATGCCTGGTTTAAAATTTTTAGGATAGATTATTCCAGGTATTTCTTTTTCGATACCATAACCGAGTAGAGCCAAATCACTAATATCTTTAGATTGAACTTCTTTTAACGCCATCGTAGGGCAAAGTATATAGTAATGATAAATGTTATTTTCTAAAAGACTAATAATTTGAATAATATCAACTTCCCCGTCTAGTCTAGTACGTTTTAAGTCAGTTCCATGAATCATTTTTAACTCTTCACTACCTAACATAAATTTTTCAAGTGCATAAAGATAATTTTTAGATTCATAAAAACCATTACTCATTTTACCAACTTTAGCAAATAAAAATTGTAATTTACCTTCTACTGAGTTATCAATTCCATATTCGGTAACGTCAAAAGAACCATTTTTAATTCCTGCTAGAAGTTTTTTTAATTCTTCTAATTCATGATATTTGTTGTTACGATAACCTATTTTTTCATCTATTTCTTCAAGTAATTTAATTATCCTAACATCATAAACGGGGTAATTTGATGATTTTTCTTCGTCTTTTTGATACATGCTTAAGCCAAATTGAGTAGTATCATCACCATTATGGATTCTCGCTAAATCAGTGTATTTACCATAAGTTGCATCAGCAACCCATCTTTGACCTTCAATAAAAAATTCAACATATTGATGCCATTTATTAATAATACGATTTTCAATTCCATAGTAAGCTAATAATGCGCTATATGTTTTGGACCACATAACACAATTAGCTTGACTAACGCTAGAATTTTTGGCATCAAAATCATCCGAATGCATCTTAAACATTGTTTTTTCATCAGTGTTTTGATACTTAGTACTAAAACTTATTCTTTTACCTAATTCAATATATAATAGACGGGCAATTTCTAACTTGCTTAAACCTTCAACATTTATACTATTAATAATATCTTCATATATACTCATATTATTTCTCCTTATTATTATACTATTAAAAGTATAGCTTTATTTTAAACTAATTGTCAAAAAAATTGCTGACAAAGTGTAAAGATAAGCATACCAAAAAAGATCTAGAATAATAGATCTTTTTTTATGAATAATTTACTTCTAACTTACTTTCACTATTAAGAATAGTTCCAACAGGAATATTAAAACCAGTAACATGACCTGTACCATTGTCTTTTAGTTTTATATTAAGCATTTTAGCAAAGGTTGCAACTTCACTACTACTCCATCCTGTTATATCTGGCATTGCTATTTCCGTACCATTGGTCATTAAGAAAATTTTATTACCAGCTAAAATCTTACGATTCTTTAAAGGATATTGATTAATAACAATATTGCCATTACCTAATTTGATAACATTTAATTTTTGATTTTTTAGTTTTTCTTCTGTAGCAATTACGTCTGTATTAATATAATTTTCTAAAGTAATAATTTTAGTAGCGTCAATAATTTCTGTACTTTCAGTAATATTTTTATACTTAGCTATTTCTTCAACGACCTTGGAAACAACTTGAGCAAATTCTTTATAAGCACCATCGAATTGTTTGACAGAAACATAAATAATATATTGAGGGTTTTCATAGGGAAAAATACCCGCAAAACTTCTAATATAGTCATTTTTACCAGTTAGATATTTACCATTGTTACCAGCGATTTGGGCTGTACCTGTTTTACCAATTAATTTAACAGAATCTGTTTTATAAAATTTAGCATCTGTTTTGCCACTATAAACAACATCGTACATTAAATTAAGTAATTTTTGAGTTGTTTCTTTAGAGACTTTTTGACCTAGCTCATTTCGTTCGTGTTGGTAAGATACTTCGTTTGTTTGACTATCGACTATTTTTTCAACTATGTAAGGTTGTAGTTCAACGCCACCATTAGTTAAAGTTGTTAAAGCTTGTAAATTTTGAATAGGAGTTGTAGTAATTCCTTGACCAAAGGAAGCAGTTGCTAGTTCACTTCTATAAATAAAGTTAGCTGATCCTTTGACTTCTCCAGGCAATGTTATTCCGGTTTTTTGACCAAAGCCTAAGCTTTGATAAAAATCATATAATTTATCACGACCAAGAGCTAGAGCTAAGTTGGTGGCAGCAACATTAGATGAATAAGCAAAGCCGGAATCATAAGTTATTTCGCCCCAACCAACACCATTAAAGTCTTTAATAACAGCATCATCAACATTTATTGTTCCTGATTTATAAAGAGCATCCCCTTTATAAATGCCATTTTCCATAGCTGCCATGAAAGAAAAAATTTTCATGGTACTACCCGGTTCATAAGCAAATTGAGTTAAAGGATTTAAGTAATTAGATATTTCGAGTTTATTTAAGTTAAAAGTGGGATTAGAACCAGAAGCTACAACAGCGCCACTTTTAGCATCTAAAACAGAGAATGTTAACCATTCAGAATTGCCTTTTTCATTAATTTCTTGAATGGCATTTTCTACAAACATTTGAATTTTACTATCAATAGTCAAATATATATCTTTACCTGATTCAGCAGCGACAGTAATTGGCTCTGTATTAGGAATTGTATAACCATAGGCATCCTTTTGATAGATGTTGTAACCATCTTTTCCTTCTAGTTCATCATCATAGTAAGCTTCGATTCCCATTTTACCAGTTATTGTACCATCTTCATCAGAAGTCGCAAAACCAATAATATAAGGAGCTAAACTACCCATTTGATAACTTCTTTTACTAGTGGAAACAAAATCAATACCTGGTAAATTCAACTCTTCAATCTGTTTTTTAACAAGTTCAGAAATCCCACGGCCATTAGGACCTAGTTCTACTTGATAACGATCTTTGCTTAGTAGTTTTAAAATGTATTCTGGTGTCATTCCTAATATTTTAGAAAGTTCATTTGCTGTTTTTTCTTTATCAACGACATGCATAGGACTTTTTTTATCTTTAGTTCTTGATGGTGAAAGATAAGCGATGACTGTATAGGAATTAACATTTTTAGCTAGTAATTCGTTATCACTAGAATATATACTTCCCCTTTTGGCTTTTAAAACTTGAGTTTCAGTATTGCGATTAGCAACAAATTCACTTAAGTTAATACCATCAATTTTTTTGGCTAATGCAATATAAGATAGTTTGATAACTATTGCGCAAAAAGAAAGAACAAGTACAACAAAAATCAATTTACTAATTGTTATTGTATTGTTCTTTTTTCTCATATTGATTACTCCTTATAAAATTTATTTATTAGCCACTACTTTTACGTTATTATTATTATAAGTCAATCCGTTTTCATTTGCAACTTCTTGAATTTTATCTAAAGAAGCTAATTCATTTATTTCCATCTGTAAACTTTCATTAATCCCCTCTTGGTTTTCAATTTTATTTTTTACTTCTTCTAAAGCAATATTTGATTCTGATAAGATTGCTTTTACATAAACTTCACTAACAGGAATAGCTAATAGAAGGACAAAAATGGTTGCCCAAATAAAGCCTTCGCCCTTTAGAAAAAGACGTTTATTTTTTTTTCTTTTTTTAGTCAAATGAATCATATCCTTTCGATAATGCGTAATTTAGCACTGCGACTACGAGAATTTTCATTTAGTTCTTTTTCGGATGGTAAGATTGGTTTTTTATTTATTAATTTTATTTTAGGTTGATATTCTAGTGGAATAACAGGTAAGCCTTTAACTAATTCATCAACTTCACTAGCTTGTTTAAATATTTGTTTTACAATACGATCTTCTAAAGAATGGAAAGTTATAACAGAAATACGTCCGTTTTGATTTAGTAAGTCGATAGCATCTGGTAAGACATGTTTTAAAACGCTTAGTTCACTATTAACTTCAATTCTAATGGCTTGAAAGATCTGACGTTCTGGGTGTTTTGTATTAAAGTATTTAGCTTTTGTTGCTTTAGCAATTATATCAACTAATTCTTTGGTTGTTTCAATGCGTTTTGTTTGACGAGTTTCAACTATTTTATGAGCTATTTGACGAGACATTTTTTCTTCGCCATATAGAAAAAATATGTTAGTTAAGTCCTTTTCCGAATAATCATTAACAACGTCAGCTGCGGTTTTTTTACTATCTTGATTCATACGCATATCTAATTTAGCATCATTCATAAAGGTAAAACCACGTTCTTTGTTGTCTATTTGTGGACTTGAAAGGCCTAAATCAAAGATAATGCCATCAACTTTTGTTACACCTAGGTTAGCTAGTTCTTCTTTCATATTAACAAAGTTTGAATGAACTAAAGTAAAGTTGTCACTTATTTTAGATAATCGTTCTTTAGAATAAGCTAAAGCTTCTTTGTCTTGATCAAAAGCATATAAATGACCCTTTTCATTTAATTTTTTTAGTATCTCACTACTATGGCCACCATAACCTAATGTTCCATCTACATATATACCATCTGGTTTAATATCTAAACCAGTTATGGCTTCTTCTAATAATACACTATAATGTTTCACCAAAATCATCCCCATTAAATAAATTTTCAGCTATATCTTCTATTTTATCATAATTTGTATTTATAAATTCTTCCCACGATTCTTTACTCCATATTTCAAGTCGGTCATTTGCGCCGATAATCACACATTCTTTGGTAATATCGGCGTAACTAACCAATGGGGAGGTAATGCTAATTCGACCTTGGCGATCAAATTCGCATTCAGTAGCACCAGAAAAAAATGTTCTAACGAATATGCGGACGTCTTTTTTGGTAAAAGGTAGAGTTTTTATTTTGGCAACTATTTTTTCCCACTCGTTGTTAGAATAGACGTAGAGACATTTTTCTAAGCCACGAGTAACAATGAATTTATCACCAAGTTCAATACGAAACTTGGCAGGAATTATAAGTCGTCCTTTATCATCAATGTTATGATGGTATTCGCCCATGAACATATTGTTATGTCCCCCACTTTCTTCCATAATGTACCACTGTCTACAATAATAATACTTGAATTGCTAATTTTTGTAAATCATTTTTACTTTTTGCTCAAGAAAAAAACGTAAATTTTTGTAAATTACGTTTTTATTTCTTGACTTACTTTTATTATTGTAATTTTCCTTTAGCACCCTTAGATCCATTATATGTACTTAGGACATTAGATTCAAAACTAGTAACTTTCTTTTGACTATTTTTATATTCTTTAATAGCCCCGTTAATTAGTTCATCTAGTAATTTAGGATATTTTTTCCCTTTTGGTGTAAAGAAGAAGAAGGCTAAACAACCAGGAATAGTATTTGGTTCGTTAACAAAAACTTCTTTAGTTTCTTGATTAACAAGGAAATCAAATCTTGTGACACCACTTAAGTTTAGAGCACGGAAAGCCTTTTGGGCTTCGGCATAGATTTTTTCTTCTATTTCTTTATCAACATCAGCAGGAATTTTAAAACCACTTGTACTTATTTTATTGCCATTCTTAGGTCCTTTTTTACCACCATTACCAATGTATTTATCTTCGAAAGTTAGGAAATCATTTTTAGTCATCATTTCCCCAATCAAAGAACATTCCATTTTATTGTTAGAACCTAAGACAGCACAATCTAATTCTAATAGATTTGGAACCATTTTTTCAACGACGATTTTTTCATCATATTTAATTGCTTCATCAATGGCATCTTTTACTTCTTTTTCATTTTTAGCAACTGTTATCCCAACACTGCTTCCTAAACGAGCCGGTTTTACAATAACTGGATAACCTAATTTTTTAATATTTTTTAAGATAGTTTCTTCATCTTCTAAGTATTCTTGATCATAAAACCAAGTGTAATTAACAACAGGAACATCAGCTGCAGCTAAAACTTGTTTTTGAACTACTTTATCTTGACCAATAGATGCACCTAACATTGATGGTCCTACATAAGGAATACCAATAGTTTCTAAGTAACCTGATAGTGAGCCATCTTCAACTCCTTTACCATGAACTATCGGAAAAGCAACATCAATGGTGTTAACAACACCTTTAAAAATGCCACGTTTCTTTTGTAAGATGAATTCATCATCTTTTCTAGTTAAAGTTACTTCCTTGGCATAGTTACCAATATTTTCTAAGTCTTTATATGTTTCCATTTCTCTTAGTAATTCACCCGTATACCAATTACGTTTTTTATCAATATATATAGGAACTACTTCATATTTTTGGGAATTAATAAAATTCATTGCTTGAACTGCTGTAATAATACTAACTTCGTGTTCAACTGATTCACCACCAAAAATTACTCCTACTTTAATCATTTATTATCACTCCTTATTTTTTATTAATTATTTTTCATTAAATGTATCAGGAAGATCACTTTGTAGTAAAACGTAAGTGTCTCCATCTTTTAATTGTTGCATTAAAGGAAAAGCATCCATTATATCATTTAAGATATGAATATGTTCTTCACTAAATTGACATTCTTTTAAGCCATCTTGAATTGGCTTAGTTTGTTCTTTACCAATTAAGATTACATCATCTATTTTATGGCTTGCTATTTGTAAACCTAGTTCTTTATTTTTTTCATATGATTTAGAACCAAGTTCAATCATGCCTGATGTAACAATAATTTTTTTACCAGGCATTTGAGATAAAACTTCAACTGCCATTTCACAGCCGTTAGGATTTGCATTGTAGGCATCGTCAATTAAATTAATATCATAATATTTTTTCATACATAGGCGATGTTCTACTGGAGAAACTTTTTTAACAGCTGATTGTAGGTCTTTAATAGATATACCTAGTTCATGACCTAAGGCAATACCAGCTAAAATATTGTAAATATTAGCACGACCAAGAAGTTTAGTCTCAAATTTATATTCTTTATCAAGATTTTTAAATTTAACATTAAACTTGGTTCCTTTATAAGTCAATTCAATGTCTTTGGCATAGCAATCTACACGATGATTATCAATACCAATCCAAATAATCTTACATTTGTTTTTTAGAATATAGTCTTTTTGTTTCTCATCATCACCATTTAAGACACCAATTCCATCTTCTGGTAAAGATTCAATAAGTTCAAATTTAGTTTTTTGAATATTTTCTTCAGAACCAAATGTTTCAAGGTGAGCTAAGCCAATCTTAGTTAAGATTCCGTAAGTTGGGTGAACTAAGTCACATAGTTCTTTTATTTCGCCTTTTTTACAGGCACCCATTTCAGCAATGAAATAATCATTATATTTATCAAGATAATTATTTATAGTAATCATTAAGCCAAATGGTGTATTGTAGTTGGCTGGTGTTTTAAAAGCATTATATTTAATATTTAAAATATCACAAAGAATGTTCTTAGAACTTGTTTTGCCATAACTACCAGTTATACCAATAACTTTCATATTAGTCATACTTTTTAACTTGCGTTCTGCTTCTCTTTTAAAATGCAGAGCAACTAATTTTTCTAAAGGACGATTTAAGAAATTTATTAAAATTAAAGTAAATAAATTAAGATAAGCAATTAGTCCTAGAATAAAATAATACACTGGCAATACTGATTCATCAAAAGTTAAAAGCATAATAATACAAGGTATTAAATGAATAATGTTATTAGTTAAGATTAAACGTTTAATACGTGAAGTATATTTTAAAGGTATTTTTATATTTTCTTTTAAGCGATTGGAAATAAAAACATAACCTAAGAAAATCGTTAAGATAATAAAGACATAAGGTAAATATGAAATTAAGTTATTGCTTAAAAGAAATAATAAATATAAGAAAAAGATTAAAGTTAAATTTAAAAAATTTTCTTTTCTATTTTTAATAATCCACTTTATGTATCGATAGCCACGATTGTAGCGATTTTGTTGGAGCATATGAATGGATTTGGTACTAATTATATTAATATATACTAGATAAATGATTAAACTTATTATAAAGATTGTTTTCATACTTCACACTTCTTTCATTCAAAAAAGGACTTTAAAACACTTATAGTTTGATTTAAACGTTCAAGATAAGCATAATGGGTACATCCTTCATAGGTTACAAGACCACAATTAGCAATTATCTTTTCAAGTTCTTGGGCATCACTATACGGAACAGCTTCATCGTTAGTTCCCCAAATTAGTAAGGTCGGACACTTTATTTTAGCAGCATCATTTGTTAAATCAGTATTGATATGTTTAACAAGAATTTCACGCATTAATGGGGAAGCATTTTTATAATCAGTTGACCCCAAGTGTTTTTTCATACTTTCGGCTAATTTATTTAACCCAGGGACAGTTTTTAATTTTTTTAAGATTTTTACTTTTGTTGATGGTTCTTTGATTTTAACTTTGTAAGGACTGGCTAAAAGAACTAATTTTGAGACAGGATAATTTTTTGCATAAGCAATGCTTATTTTACCTCCAAATGAATGACCTATTAATGTAGGATTATCTATTTTTAATTTTTCTAACAAACTAGCTAACATTTTAGCATAATCAAAAATAGTCCAAGCTGAGTCTGGTTCATCAGATTTCCCAAAGCCAGGTAAGTCTAAAATTATTATACGATGTGTATTGGCAAAAGGATTAGCAATTGGTTCCATCATTGCAATGTTTTGTCCCCAACCATGGAGAAATACTAAGGCTGGTTGTTCTTTCTTTCCGTAATCCTTATAGTTAATATTAATCCCATTATATTTATACATATAATCACCCATTAAATAATACGCTTTTTTTAAGCTTTCTATAACATATTTTACCATATATCTTGGTCTTTGAGCTTTTTTTATGAAAACTTTGACATATTTTATGTAACTTTTTTTAAGAAATTTATAAATTAAAAAAGTGCTAACGTATGTTAACACTTCAAAAGCTTTTGTTAAGCTCTACTTGAATATTTTCCATCTAATGTAGATACGATAATTTTTTCACCTTGAGATATAAATAATGGTACTTTTACAACATAACCATTTTCCAAAGTGGCATCTTTTTGAGCGTTATTAGTAGTATTTCCCTTAACAGCTTCAGTTGTTTCGATTACTTCATATTCAACTTTTTCTGGTAAAGTAACACCAATAATATCACCTTGATAGAAATCTAATTGTACTTCCATGTTTTCTTTTAAGAATTTCTTTTCTTCTGCTAATGTGTCTTCTGGTACTTCAATTTGTTCATATGTTTCATTGTCCATGAAAATATAACCAGTTCCACTATTATATAAGTAAGACATTTTTTTCTTATCTACATGAGCTTTTTCAACCTTTATACTACTATTAATAGTTTCTTCGATGTTTGCTCCTGTTTTTAAATTACGCATTTTAACCTTCATGAAGGCAGCGCCTTTACCTGGTTTTACATGTTGGAAGCTTTGAACTAAGTATAACTTACCATCATAGATAATAGTCATACCATTTTTAATGTCATTAATATTAATTAAGCCATTCATTTTAACACCTCTAAACTATTTTTTCTCTTTATGAACAGTTGCTTTATTACACCATTTACAAAATTTTTTGATTTCCATTTTTTCAGGATCATTTTTTTTGTTTTTTTCAGTTGTGTAATTTTCATGTTTACATTCTGTACAAACAAGTGTAATATTAGGTCTATTTTCATTTTTTGCCATAGTACTGCCCTCCTTTTTTAATCCGTTCCTATTGTATCATATATTTTGGAATTTTCAAACAATAATTTGCTTACTTCTTTGGAAATATAACGATTTATAGGTGCTATATAATTATCTTTTTTATTATTATAAGAAATATTAGGACTTATAACAACAATAGAATACTTGGGATTATCATAAGGAGCAAACATGGCATAAGTTTGATTAATAGTTGTAACGTCTTTACTATAGACAACTTCAGAAGTTCCGGTTTTACCAGCCGGTTTATACTTTTTGTCAGTATAACCACGGCCTGTTCCATTATATAAAACTTGTCTTAATCCTTCTTTAATGCGTGGAAAGTTGGTACCTGTTACAGTATTTAGAAGTTTTGGTTCATATTCATAAATGATATTATTTTTACTTTGAACATTTTTTAAGTAATGAAGAGCATATCTATTGCCATCTTTAGCTACTGTATTAATATAATTAGTTAATTGTAAAGGTGTGTAGGTATCGTATTGACCGATTGCTAAGTTAAGGAGTAAATCATCAGCAATTGTACTTCCTTTTATTCCTAAGGATTCATTTTCTAAATCTATACCAGTTGAGGAGCCTAAACCAAAGCTAGCTAAAGTATCACGATAAATATTAAATTCTCGTTCAGTGACACCAAGTTTCATATTTTTTTTATATTTTTTACCGGTTAAGGCAATGGCAATTTTAAATTGATAATAATTACTAGAAGTTTTTAAAGCTGTAATATCATCAATAAAACCAAGTCTTTTAAAAGAGCATTTAGTCGGAACACGATATAACTTAATGCAGGAATCATTTATCTTAGCTCCTTCTTTGATAAGGTTATTTTGATAACCAACACTAATAGTTGAGGCTTTTATAACAGAACCAACAGTAAAAGAAGATGTTAAGATATTACTAGTAACATCTTTAAAGGAGCCATTTACTTTACTTAATCCAGTACTAGCTATTATTTCGCCAGTATTTGGGTCACTTATAATTACATATGAAGTATTATAATATTTTGTATTTTTTAGGGTACTAGCTAAATCGATATTTTTTTTAATTATTTCATTTATTTTTAATTGTAAATCTATATCAATACTTAGCATAATATCATTACCTATTTTAGAGTTTTCTAACAACACTAATTGATTATTTTTATCAACTAAGTATTTAGCTTTAGTTCCTTTTAAATAATCATCATATTCTTTTTCTAAGTAGCTAATGCCAACAGTATCATCAAGAGTATAACCCTTTTTTAAATAATAATCTTTGTTAAGTTCATTTATCTGACCGACATTACCATATAAAGCATTCATTGTATCATAAAGATATACTCTTTTAACTGTATATTCACAAGTTAAACCTGGTAAATTTTTAGCATTTATTTTAGCACAAGTTTCATTATTGACATCTTCAGCAATTATTTTACTTGAATAAAAATATCCTTTATTTAATTGGTAGTACATATGAATAAGTTTCTTTTCTTCTTCATTGTAGTTTAATATTTTTTTATCAAGACGAGATAGTTTAATATTTTCAACATCTTTAGTGGTTATTTTACGATGATTATATAATTCTTTTTCAGAATCTGTCAGTAGTTCATCACCACTATTAGTTAGAAGATAATATTTTTTTAATTCATTAATGGAAGCAATTTTTTGATAATCTAAAACCGTAAGTATTTGTTTAGCTAATGCTATTTCATCAATATCGGCAATTTTATGATAAACAATAGTATTGATTCCGACATTATCAACTAAAATTTTGCCATTGCGATCAAGAATACGACCACGAGGAGCTGAAGCTCCATAGACAATTTTATTAGACATATTTAAGTATTTTTCATAATATTTATCGTAGTCAATAAAACGAAGTTTAATAAAACGATAACTTATAATACTCGTTAATACCAATAAAAGTAAGTAATAGATTTTTTTCATCTAAATCACCATTATTAGTATGAGTAATTAAATAATATTTATAATAATTATTGTATATAATTAACTATTTTGGAATATATTATATTAGGTGATTATATGTTTGTATTAATTGAAAGATATATAAATAATATGGATATTAATGATGTAAATAATTTTGCTATTAATAAAGGTATTGGTTTAAGTAATGAAGAACTTGATTTTACATATCGTTTTATAAAACAGAATTGGAAAAATATTTTATCTAATCATGGAATCTTTGATATAGAAAAATATAAAAGTAATTATTCGGAAGAGAATTTCATTAAAATCAAGAAATTACTAAAAGAATATACAATTAAATACGCTAATTATCTTTGATGATTAGTTTTTATTTTGGTTACGTAAGTTAGTTTTAATTTGATTTATTTTAGCCAATTCATCTTGAATAGCTTTTTCTTTACCAATAGGAGCTGGTTGGTAATATTGATGGTCTTTTATTTCATTAGGTAGGCAATACATCCCAGTAATTTTATTAGTATATTCTTGAGAGTATTCATAGTCTTTACCATAACCTAATTTTTCATCTAGTTTAGTTACAGCATTGCGTAAATGAAGAGGTACTTTTAAATGGGCTGTTTTTTTGGCATCAAGACGAGCTTTTTCATAAGCAACATATAAGGAATTTGATTTAGGACTTAGACTTAAGTAAACAACAGCTTGAGCTAAATTGACGTTACATTCAGGCATACCAATGTAATGAGCAGCTTCGTAGGCCGAAGTAGCCTGTTGAAGGGCTGTTGGGTTAGCTAAGCCGATATCTTCAGAAGCAAAACGAATCAAACGACGAGCAACATACAAAGGATTTTCTCCAGCTTCTAACATACGAGCTAAGTAATATAGAGCAGCATCAGGGTCAGAATTACGCATTGACTTATGTAAAGCGGAGATTAAGTTGTAGTGTTCTTCCCCATCCTTATCATAAATAAAAGTATTAGTTTGCAAAATTTCCATTAGTTTTTCTTTAGTTAATCGTGATGAATTGGTATCATTTTTGAGAATATTAAGGATATTTTCAAGGGTATTTAGAGAATTACGAGCATCACCATTACTTACTTTGGCAATTATTTTTAGAGATTCTTCAGGAATGATTAAACCATTTTTATTATTTTTTCCTAATTTAGTAAGAGCTTTCTTTAAAATAGTCAGAATATTGTCTTCGGAAAGACTATTTAAAACATAGACTTTAGTTCGCGATAATAAAGCGCTATTTACTTCAAAAGAAGGATTTTCAGTGGTTGCTCCAATTAGAATGATATCTCCTCTTTCAACAAATGGTAAGAAGGCATCTTGTTGAGCTTTATTAAAACGGTGAATTTCATCCACAAAAAGGATTGTTTTATGACCATTCATTTTATTGTATTCAGCTTCAGCAATTAAATCTTTAATATCTTTAACGCCGGCCGTAACTGCGCTTAGTTCTTTAAAAACAGAGTTTGTTTTGTCGGCAATTATTTTAGCTAAAGTAGTCTTTCCGACTCCGGGTGGTCCCCAGAAGATCATGGAAGTAATATGATCACTTTCAATCATTTGGCGCAAGGCTGTATTTGGTCCTACAAGATGTTCTTGACCAATAAAATCATCGAGAGTATGAGGACGCATTAATTCAGCTAAAGGCTGATAGACATTATTAACATTATCAAATAAGTTAGACATTTTCATCCCTCCTAAACGTACGTTCGTCAATAAAGTTTTAAAAAAAGAGCAAAGCTACTTTTTTTGATAATCTTGACGAATTTTTTCATAATAATTATCGTCATATTTTTGTTCTCTAATCATAGCAATTTCATATTTGTAAGGAGGATATAAACGATTTTTATCATCATCAGTATCTCCTATGTATGGAGTTTCTAATATCTTAGGAATATTTTGTAATTTTTCATGATAGATAATTTTTAAAAGTGTAGTAAAGCCAATTGTTCCTTTACCAAGGTTAGCGTGACGATCTTTATGGGAAGCTAATGGATTTTTAGAATCATTGATATGAAGACAACCAATCTTTTCAAGACCTATTTTAGTTGAAAATTCAGTAAGATAAGAATCAAAATCCGTTAAATCATAACCGGCATCATTAATATGACAAGTATCAATGCAAACACCTATTTGATCTTGTTTTTTTATATTTTTTATTAAGTAAGCCATTTCATCAATGGTGCTAGCACACTCGCTGCCCTTGCCTGCCATCGTTTCAAGAAGAATTTTACAATGCGTTGTCCCATCTAGAACTTTATTTAGGGCATTAACAATGTTATTTAATCCTTCTTCTTTAGTAATTTTAACAGCACTACCAGGATGTAAAACCATTTGTTTAATGCCCATTTCATCGCAGCGCTTTAGTTCATTACGAATAAAATCTATACTAAACTGATATTTATCTGAATTCGTAGCATTGGCAGGATTAACAATATATGGAGCATGACAAATTACATTGTCTATATCAATATTATTATCTTGCATTAACTGCTGAGCTTTTTTAATTGCTGCTTCATCTATTTTTTTTCTTACGGTGTTGGTTGGGGCTCCTGTATAGAACATAAAAGTATTCGCACCATACGATAAAGCTTCTTCAACGGCACCAAGTAACTGATTATTTCCAAAAGAAACATGACTTCCTATAATTAACATTTTTATCACCGAAGATATTATCTCATAAATTAAATTTTCTTCCAAGTAAAAAAGCATTTATAAATGCTTTTCACTATTTTTTATTGTTTTTTAACAAATCTTTTTTATTATGTAATAAATTATCTGTTTTAGAATTTTCTTCCTTTAGTAAGTCATTTCTTATATATATTTTATTATCACCAGCATTATCTAGTAAAGTATAATTTTTAAATTTATCATCATTACCAACCATTTTGATAGCTTTATAAATAGCATCATTGACGTTTAAGTAAAGATGGGTAAAATTATATTTTTCTAAAAAATCATCTATATCAATACTGCTAATTTGTAAGTAATAGTACTCATCAAAAATTTCATCCTTTTTATTAACTGAGTAATAAAAGACTTCAGCTCTTGGATCAATATAAGCTTTGATACCATAATATTCTAGGTAACCACCAATGTCATAATTACAATATACTTTTAAGTTAGAAAGATTATTTTTATTTTCTTTTAATAAATTTAATACTGAATTTTTTTCTGCCATATATTCTGGTTCATCTAAATTTATTTTCACATTCCAATAAAAAGAGAAAATAATAGTAACTACAGAAAGTACCCAAAGGATTTGACTTAGAATGTAATGATCATTGGAAAGTGGTTGATTTAATGATTCTTTTTTATTTACTAATTTATTTAAATAGTAAGCTATAGAATATAAACTAAAAATAACGAAGTAAGCAATGCTCTTTTGATTAGTCAAAGCTAATAAGAAACTTCCATATACCAAGAAAAGGTAGCTCCACTCTATTTTTCCTTGTTTCATAAATTTTATTGTACTTAGCGTTATAAAAATACCTAATAAAATGATACTATATTCACCATATGGTGATAAAATAGATGTTATTTTCATTTCAAAAATATACTGGGTAACGTTAGCATTTAGAGAGTTTAAGAAATACATCATAGCCTCGGTTTTATAAGGATTAATAACACCACATATTACAGATATAATAACGGCTATGATTAATAATTTAGCATCGTAAGACAATTTTTCTTTAGTGATTTTTTTAATTATTATTTCAGCTATAAAAGGTAAAGAATAGATGTATAGAAAAATCCACATTGAAGCATGCATATTAATTTGAATAATAGAGATAAGAGGCAATAATAATAAGACTTTTTTATTTCCTTTCTTACGATATAATTCAATAATATAAATAAATAATGTTATTAAAATGTAAGATACTATTTGAGGTCTCGTTGATATGAATTTTAGTTTTATCAATAAGAAATCTATTAAAAAGGTTATAGGAATGGCTATTTTGTAATTGTTATCCGTTATAAGCATACATAGTTTATGAATAACAAAAATAATAAAAATGTTAATTATGGCAATAAAGAAAAATAATGATTTAAAGCCAAACTTTGCTTTACAAATATACATTATAGTCGCAAATAACCATTGTTGCATAACGAAATTTAAACCTTCATGCATTGTAAATGGTTCAATATGAGGAATTCCGTTATTTAAAACATATCGACCATGATTTAGTAAAAACCAAGCATCATTATCTATATACCAAGGTTTGATAATTAAGAAAATAAAAACTAATAGGTATAATAACATAAAGTTTTTTTTGCATAAAAACGGAATATTAAAATTTTTCTTTTCTTTTGGTGGTTTATTTTGAGTTGTTTCGTGATAATCTTGCTCGGTATTGACATTCCAAACACTACTTTTATCAGGATTTTTAGCAATAATGCAATTTACAGCATTAAAGGAAGTTAGCATTGAGTGATCCATGTTATTGTAATGATGTTGGCCATTACGACCTACACAATAAAGATTGGCAAAGCCATTAAGGTAATCAATCACTTCATCGATATGATCGTATGTATCAAAATATGCTGGATAGGCTTTTTTTATTTTTTCGCGATGACTGTCTATTACTTGATTCGAATCAATTATTCCTATTTTTTCTAATTCATTGATGGCTAGTTTAACACAATCTTCTTCGCTGAGATTCCAAAATTGATCTCCCTCATTACAAAAGTATTCAAGTCCTAACCAAACAGTATCCTGTGGCTTATCAACTAAATAAGGACTCCAGTTGTTAAATATTTGAATTCGTCCTAATTTAACCTTGGTATCTTGGACATATATCCAACAATCAGGTACGATGTCATTATAAGTTTTAATAGCTGTTTCGTTTTTTATTTTTAATTTATTCACTAAAAGCCCAACTGTAACAAAGTCACGATATGGTAATCCTTCTGCTATTTTAGAAATATTTTCTGGAACTTCATTCATATTTAAGATTAAATCTTTAATAGGCATAGAAGAAATAAAAATATCTCCTTTAAATTCTTCTTTATTACAAACTACACTGATTATTTTTTTGTCTTGAACATTTATTTTAGAAACTTCATGATTTTTTAAAATTTGACCACCTAGTTTTTCAAATTGATGAGCTACTTCTTCCCATAATTGACCTGGTCCATATTTAGGATAATAATATTCTTCAATCAAAGATGTTTCTACTTTTTTATTTTTTAAATGAAACATTTTGGAAAAAGCATTTCTTAAAACTTCTTTAATAGAAATACCTTTGACACGTTGACTTCCCCAAGAAGCATCAATTTCTTTAGGATGTCTCCCCCACAATTTTTCAGTATAGCCTTCAAAGAACATACTATATAATTTTTGACCAAAGCGATTAATGTAAAAATTTTCTAAACAATTTTCTTCTTTTTTTAAAATAAGACTTTTTAAATAACTAAAACCACTTTTCATGGTTCTTATAAAGCCAAGATTTTTTATGGTTGACCAGGTTAAGCTAACGGGATAATCAAAAAATTTATTTAGGTAATAGATCCTTGATACTCGATGACGCTTAAGCATAACTTTATCTTCTTTTTGAGGATCTGGACCATTTAGAGAAAGTTTTTTTTCACGTTTTAATTCAAGATCATCTATGGATGGTTTTCCTTGTAATGGCAGTATTTCTTGCCAGAATTCATTTACTTTTTCATCTTTAGAAAAAAAGCGATGTCCACCAATATCCATACGATTTCCTTTATAATTTATAGTTTTGGAAATTCCACCAATATCATTTGAAGATTCAAGAATTGTTACATCGTAATTTTTGTCTTTTTTTAATAATTCATAACCAGCAGTTAACCCAGCTGGTCCAGCACCTATTATAATAACTTTAGTTTTTCTCATCAAAACCACCCTCACGTATTTTTCTTCTTTTATCATATCTTCTTATTTAGTAAAAAGCAAGCATAAATTGGTTATGAGACTTTTTAGTTTGTTAAAAAATATTATGGTATTATTTAAAAATTTTCTATTTACTAATTAAATTAAAAAAAGATAATTTACATTATCTTTTTTAACTATGCTTAAAATTAACTGATTTTACTATTTATACAAATAATATTTGAATAAGTAGCACCAGTACCACCATTAGCTGCAATAGTTTGAACTGAAGCAAGTTTTGGTCCAACCTTCACAGTATCAGTTGCTTTAAATTGATATTGATTTGATACAGTTGCAGTATTAATGTTAGCGGTTGTTCCATTACTATAAGCTGCTGCATTTATTTTCTTAATACCTTCTAATTTAGTTATAATTCCAGTTCCATTAGTAGTATAAGTTCCTATACCGCTTACATCATTATTAGTATTTTTAAATTTTAATTTACTAATTTGACTTTTTTCATATCCTTGGATACCATATGTTCCATCAGAAGTCCAAATTGAGTATTTAGTTGCTCCACCATCAAATGGTACTTCAACGATAATTGTTCCATAAGTTGATCCATTATGTAAATCTTTGTCTAAATAACCATTTTCAACTAGACCTTGTAATGTAACACACATTCCTTTGTATTTTGAATCGTTACTATTTACTAAGTAAGCTCCTGAATCGTCAGCACTCATTGAAATTTCTGTATACATGTTTGTAGCCATGTTGATTGCTGATAATGCTTCGTTTTTAAATGTATTAACTTTAGCATTGTTCATTGTTGACATTACGGCTGCTCCTGCTGCTACCATCAAAATAGCAAGAATAACGATAACGGCTAGTAACTCAACTAATGTAAAACCTTTTCTATTATTGATTATTTTTTTCATTTTTCTTCTACCTTTCTTTCTATTTTATAAATAAATTTTACTATTAATTATGAATAATTTCAATATTTTTTTTATAAAATTTACATTATTTTATTACTTTCATAATATCGCTGACTGTTTCGATGTCATTGATGATGCCCTCTACTTTGTCTGTTATACGTAAATGATATTTATCTTTGATGTATTCTTTAAACGTTGAATAAAGTAATGGATTACGATTTAAATCTTTAATATAGAAAGAATTTTGTTTAAGGTAGTCGTACATTTTATCTTTTTTGATATTTTCTAAAATAAAACGTTTCATTTTAGTCTCCGAAGAATTTAGTTATGGGGCGTTCAGCTTTTGGTTTTATTATATTAGAAATGGAATCATTGCTTTTAGTAGTTAATTCACTGATAACACCCAAGGCTTTTTGCGCCGTATCAATATGCGAACGAATAGTATCTATATCAATTTTATCTATAAAATTAGGAATTTTGGGATTATTTTCCGTCTTTTTTTTACTATAGCGTTCCCAAACTGATTCATCTTCACCATACATGTCATATATTTCATAAAATTTTTGCCATGTCATGGTATTGTCCTCTATATAATCTATTAATTCTGGTTTGGTTTTAACAAAGTTTTTAAATTCTTCTTTTCCCATAAAAAAATCACCTATTAAATGTTATGTTTAATAAGTGATTTTATTATTATAATTTGAAATCATCTAGAAAATCATCAAGGGTTAGCTCTTCTATTTCTTGTTTTGGTTTAGGCATTTCTAAAATTTCTGGTTCATCTAAAACTTCAATTTCTTCTTTTACTTCATTAATTTTCTTCTCTTCTTTTTGAGATTGATTTGAAGTTAAATCTATTTTTCGTTCTTCAAGTTCAGGAACTAAGTATGAAGCTTCTATATTGATCTTTGATATAGTACTGCCAGTTGATGATAAATCCATAATAGGTAATTCAGTGGCTTTAATTTCTTTAAAATCACCATCTATTTTTAAACCTATTATATCATGATCATTTAATGAAAGAGCATTAGTTATTTCATAATTAGTTGATTTTACTTTTTTAATTAATGTACTACCTTTTTTAGCACGAGTTAATCTTTCCAAGTCAGCAACTTTAAGACGTTTTGAAGTGTTTTGACTAGTAAAGATAGCAATATATTCAGTACTTTCTTCTGGAGATAAACAAGTTATGACTTCATCATCTTTGATATTTATACCTTTGACTCCAGCGGCTTTAGCACCAACAATTGGAATTTCTTCAGAAACAATATTTAAATAATGACCATTTTTAGTAATGAAAATAGCACTATCGTTATCTTTAGTTACATTAACTAGTTCATCGCCATCTTTTAGTTTCATAGCATTAATTGGTTTAGTGTAACGACTAACAATTAAATCTTCTAATTTTGTACGTTTAGTTATACCATTTTTAGTAGTCATGATGATATTTTGATTTGGATCATCTAAAATCATTGTAGCTATTATTTTTTCTTCAGCACCTATTTGAATTAAATTACTGATATGTTTACCTAGTTCTTTCCATTTAGTTTCAATTATTTCATGAATTGGAACGTATAAGTAATGACCTAAGTTAGTAAACATAAGTAATGTATCTACTGTAGTTGTACTATAGAAACCACGGATAAAATCTCCTGGTTTAAGTGTTGTTGGTTCACCTTGGGAACTAACATATGATTTTAGTGGAATACGTTTTACATAACCATCATTAGTAGTTACAACGATAACATTTTCTTTGCTAATCATATCTTTAGCATCGATTTTTATTTCAGTAATCTCATCACGAATTTCTGTACGACGAGGATTAGCATATTCCTTTTTAATTTCAGCAATTTCCTGTTTCATACGTCTTTTTAGAATATTTTCATCATTTAGGATAGAATTTAAAAAATCAATTCGAACATTTAAATCTTTTTGTTCATTAAGTAATTGATTAACATCTGTATTAGAAAGACGATATAGTTGCATTGTAACAATAGCTGTTGCTTGTTCTTCAGTAAAGGCATAAGCACTAACTAAGTTAGCAATAGAATCTGCTTTATTTTTTGAAGCACGGATTGTTTTAATTATTTCATCAAGAATATCAACTGCTTTTAGTAAACCTTCAACAATATGAAGACGAGCTTTAGCATGTTCTAAATCAAATCTAGTTCTTCTTAAGATGACGTCTTTTTGATGAGCAATGAAAGCATCAAGAATTTCTAAAATACCAAGTTGTTTAGGACGACGATTGACTATAGCAACCATATTAAAGTTATAATTAACTTGTAAATCAGTATTTTTAAATAAGTAATTTAAAATCAATTCAGCATTGGCATCTTTTTTTAATTCAATGATTAATTTAGCCATATGGTCTTTGTCAGAGACATCAATTACATCAGTAATTCCATCAACTTTTTTATCAATCTTGATATCCTCAATTTTCTTACGAAGTTGTTCTTTTAAGACATCATATGGAATTTCATGAATAATTATTTGATGAACGCCTTTTTCTTTTACTATCTCTGTTTTGGCTTTTAAAACGACTTTGCCACGACCAGTTTCATAGGCTTGAAGAAGGCCTTCTTTGCCTTCAACAACACCACCAGTTGGAAAATCAGGACCTTTAACAATGTTTAAAATAGTATCTAAACGACAATTAGGATTGTCAATACGATGGATAGTTGCATCAATTACTTCACCTAAGTTATGTGGGGGAATATTAGTAGCATAACCAGCTGAAATACCAGTTGAGCCATTAACTAATAAGTTTGGAAAATTAGCTGGTAAGACAGTTGGCTCTAAGTCTTCATCTGAATAGTTCAAAGTCATTTCAATCGCGTTACGATTGATATCTTTAAGCATTATTTCAGCTAGTTTAGTTAATCTTGTTTCCGTATAACGATAGGCAGCAGGTCCATCACCATCAATGGAACCATTGTTACCATGGATATCTATAAATGGTTCACGCATTTTCCATTTTTGAGACATGTAAATCATAGCACCGTAGATAGATGAATCGCCATGAGGATGATATTTACCCATGACATCACCAACGGCTTTGGCACATTTGCGATAAGGTTTATCAAAAGTATTATGGTCTTCCCACATTGTATATAAAATTCTTCTTTGAACTGGTTTTAGGCCATCTCTAACATCTGGTAAAGCACGATCTTGAATGATACTTTTTGAATATCTGCCAAAACGATCGCCCATAATATCTTCTAAGGTATAATCAAATATTTTCTCGATGATTGTTTTTTCTTCTTTTTTTGCCATGTTTTACCTCCTAAAGTTGTCTTCTAAAGTAAAGTCAACGTTTTCTTCAATCCATTCTTTTCGTGGTTCAACTTTATCACCCATTAAAACAGATACGCGTTTTTCAGCTAAAGCAGCATCAGTTATGCTAACTTTGATTAAACTACGTGTTTCAGGATTCATAGTCGTTTCATATAACTCATCGGCATCCATCTCACCTAGTCCTTTGAAGCGTTGAACTTTATAACTTTGTTTTATTTCTTTTTTACGTTCTTCTAATTCTTCATCAGTGGCAACGTACTCTTTGTATTTACCAAAATCAAGGGCATATAAAGGAGGATTAGCAATATATAACATACCTTCTTCAATTAACGGACGCATAAAACGATAGAAGAATGTTAGAAGAAGAATTTGAATATGAGCACCATCGTCATCGGCATCGGTCATGATAATGACTTTACCATAATTTGATTCAGAAGCATCAAATTCGTTGCCAATACCGGCTCCAATTGCATAAGTTAAAGTGTTTAATTCTTCATTGCTATGAATATCATTGCTTGAAGCTTTTTCACAATTTAATACTTTTCCACGTAACGGTAAGATAGCCTGTGTTTCACGATTACGGCCAGTTTTAGCAGAGCCACCAGCTGAATCTCCTTCGACTAAAAACAGTTCATTTTTATTAGCAACTTTACCAGTTGCTTTAGCAAGTTTACCACTTAAAATTTTGTCTTTTTTCTCTTTGCCTTTACCATTTCGTGCCGCTTCACGAGCTTTACGAGCAGCCTCACGAGCCACTTTGCTACGAGATGCTTTTTCGACAATTGTTAAAGCAATTTCACGATTTTCTTCTAAGAAGAATTTCATATTTTCATATGTTATTTGTTCTGTTACAGTACGGGCTTCGGGAGTTCCTAATTTACCTTTTGTTTGACCTTCAAATTGCAAAAGAGCCTCTGGTATTTTTAAATTTATTACTGCACTTAGGCCTTCTCTAACGTCTGAGCCATCAAAGGAAGTATCTTTGCCTTTTAAAATACCATTTTCTTTGGCATAATCATTAAAAGCTTTAGTAATACCTGATTTAAATCCAGTTTCGTGAGAACCACCATCGCTTGTTTTAACATTATTTACGAATGATAAAATATTTTCGTTGTATCCTTCTTGATATTGAAGAGCGATATCTACTTCAATGCCTTGTTTTATACCATTAAAATTAATTACTTTATGTAAGACTTTTTTACCATCATTAATGTATTCAACGAAATTAATTAAACCATTTTCATAATGATATTTAGCACTACGATTATCTTCTTCATCAATTACTTCAATAGTTATCCCAGAAAGTAAAAAAGCACTTTCTTGCATACGTTCAGTAATAGTTGTAAAAGAGAAATTGGTACTTTTAAAGATTTCAGGATCTGGAAGGAAGTTAACAGTTGTTCCAGTTCTATTGGTCGTGCCAATAGTTTTTAGTTTTTGAACAACATGACCACCATTTTCAAACTTAATATTACTAATTAAACCTTCTTTGTAAATAGTTACTTCCATTCTTTTACTTAATGCATTAACAACAGAGGCACCAACACCGTGTAAGCCACCTGATACTTTGTAACCAGCTTCTTCAAATTTTCCTCCAGCATGCAAAATAGTATAAACAACTTCTGGTGTAGACATACCACTTTCATGAGTGCCGATTGGAACACCACGTCCATGGTCTTCGACTGTTACGGAGCCATCTTTATTTAAAGTTATTTTGATATAATCACCATAACCATTAATGCTTTCATCGATAGCGTTGTCAACGATTTCCCATACTAAATGATGAAGGCCTCTTTTATCAGTTGAACCAATGTACATACCTGGTCTTTTTCGAACTGCTTCTAGGCCTTCTAATATTTTTATTGAATTTTCATCATACTTTGTTGTTGTCATTTTTTTCACCATTGCTAGTATAACAAAATTGATACCAAAAAAAAAGAGATTTATAAAATTATGTCAAATAATTAGGCATATTTTAGGCTCTTTTTTTTATTTTCAATCCTTTAATGATGGTAATTCTAAAGTTTCATCAAACTCTTTTTTTGCTTCTTTTGGAGTACTTGAAGTTTGACTCAAATAGATTTTTCTAATTTCTTCATAACGATCTTCATCAAGCAAATTTCTTTTTATTGTTTTTTCTTTTAGTTCTGATTCTTTTTTTGCTTCTTCCTCAGCAACTGTTATTTCTGGAGCTTTAGCTTGGATGATTGCTTCGGGTGAAATGAAGACTTGTTCTTCTTCGGTAATTTGATTAGTCTCTGCTTCAACTAAAGGTTCTTCAGGAAGCATCTTTTCAACTTCTACTTTTTTTACTTCTTCATTTTCAGAAGCATTAACAAGATCAGTAGGATTTAATAAAACAGTATCTTCTAATTCATTTACTTGAGTTACTTTAAATTGTTTATCACTATTATTTAATGTTTCAACTTTATTATTTTTTTGCAATTCTAATTCTAAGTTCTTTTTAAAGTTTTCTAAATTGGCGGTTATAGAAGGTATTTCAAAGGTAACATCTTCTTTTATTTCATCTTTTTCTAATTCATCTAAAGGTTTTAAAGTAATATCAGTTGGTTCTTCCTCTTCTTCTACTACTTGATTTATTTTTTTAGAATCTCTAATTCCCATAATAAGGACAATAATAAATAATACAATTAATAAAATGATAGCACCTATTAAAAATGTCGTAAAATAACTACTGCTGTAGATTTTATCAATAATATTTAATAAGTTCATACTAACACCTCTTTATTCTATAATATTAGAATAACAAAAAAATATTATTTCTTCAATAATATTCTTGTTTAAATCACATATATTTGTTCATTTGTTGCATTACTTGACGAACTTGTTTTTGACTTGGTTTACGTCCCATACTACTCATCATAACTTCAATCATTTTTTCGTTAATTGGAGGATTTTCTTTTAATTGTTTAGTGAAAACCTTTTTAGCAATAAAGAAACCAGCGATAGCTCCAATGATGATACCAAGTAAAACATATAATATATCTGCTAACATTTTATCTCTCCTTTGCATCCTTATTTTACCTTAATTAAGTTGATTTAACAAGTTTAATTAAAAGCTTGATCTAACCAGAAGTAATCTTTATTATTAAAGTCACAAATAAATAAATTATTATTAGTAGCAATTGTTTTTAAAAAGCTAGGAATTTGTTTAGTACTTTGAATAATAATAAAGCTACGATAAATAATTAATTTAGTTTGTTCTTTGGTATGATAATCATAGATGGTATGAGTATTTAAATGGTTAGTATAGCTATATGCATTTTGGTATTTTTTGAAGATTAATTTATTGATTTGATCTTTATTAAAAGTTCCAGAAATTTGGTTAAATAAATTAGTTGCTATTTTTAATTCATCTGTTTTAACATTAGAAATATGTTCAATGGTTTTGTAAAGATTGAAAGGATTGTGTCTTGTTAAAATAACATAGGGCTTTTTGATTTTAAATATATAAAATGTTCGCATTTTTCTTCACCATCTTTATTTTATAAGAGATGGTTTTCAAAAAAAGTCTATTTTTGACGAAAAAAGATAACAAATTAATTGTTATCTTCCATGTTTGATTCGGTTTTAGTAGGTTCTTCTGATGATACTGTTTCTTCTGGGGCTTGGCCAGTTATAATAGTAACAATTTTGCTTAAGATTGTTTCATAATCAAAATTTAATTTATGTAAAACTTCATCTTTAGTTCCACTATAACCAAATTCATCGATACCAATAGTATTTTCTTTAGGTGTGAAATAAGTCCAAGGCATTGTACTACCAGCTTCAATTGTTATTATTTTAGCATTTTTAGGCAAGATTTCGTTTTGATATGATGGATCTTGAGCTTTAAAAAGATTCATAGATGGCATAGAAACAACGCGGACATCGAAACCTTGATGTTTCAATTCTTCACTTATTAATAAAGTTGTAGTTAGTTCAATACCGGTTGCGACTAAAACAGCATCAAGATGTTCCTTCTCTTCACGGACAATATATGCCCCTTTCATTGTTTTTTCACCACTTGTACCAGCTAAGATATGAGCTTCTTCTTTGGAAAGTGATAAGAAAACTGTTCTTTTATTATTCATGATATAGTCCCAGCAACCAACTACTTCATTAATATCCGCAGGACGAAAATCGATAATATTAGGAGTTGAACGCAACATTGTTAATTGTTCGATTGGTTCATGGGTTGGACCGTCTTGACCAATTGCTGCTGAATCATGGGTAAAAACATAAGTAACAGGAAGGTTCATCATAGCACTCATGCGTAAAGCTGGTTTTAAATAATCAGCAAAAACTAGGAAAGTACTACCAAACACTTTAAAACCACTTAAAGCAAGACCATTTAAGATAGCCCCCATAGCATGTTCGCGGACACCAAAATAAATATTACGACCCGTTGGATATTTACGACTCATTTCGATTTCTTTATAAAGATTGGTATGACATGATGATGAAACATCGGCACTACCACCAAGAAAAAATTTAGTGCGATCACTTATAATATTCATTAATTTAGAGTTGGATTCACGAAGTTCTTCATTGTAATCACTTTGAATTTTAAAACTATTGGAACTAAAGTTTAAGCCGAGATCTTGATTTTCTAAAAAACGAATAATTTTTAAAACTTCACCACTAGCATTCTTTTTCAAATCAAGGAAACTCTTTTGCCATGTTTTATAAAGTTCATTAATACGATTAGCAATAGAAAGACGGAGATACTTAACAGCATTTTCAGTTATTTCCATTGGATTAGTGGTTATTTTATATTTTTTTCGTAAGTTATTAATGTCATCTCTTGTTAAAGGTTTACCATGAACAATATTTTTTCCTTCATTAAGACTCCCACGGCCGATAACGGTTTTTATTTCAATTAAAGTTGGTTTTTTATTATATTTAGCACGAGTAATGGCTTTGTCTATTTCACGGGTATCATTTCCTTCTTGAACAAAGTCAACTTCCCAGCCCATGGCGATATATTTACGAATAATATCTTCATGACTAGATAATCTTAATTCACCATCTAAAGTTACATCATTGGAATCAAATAAAACAATTAATTTATCTAAAGCTAAGTTGCCAGCAATGGCAGCGGCTTCTGAGGCAACGCCTTCCATTAGATCACCGTCAGATGCTAACACATACGTATAGTAATCAATTATATTTTGTTTAGGCATTTGTTCATCTAATAAGTTGCGTAAATATTTTTCAGCAATGGCCATTCCAACAGCATTAGCAAATCCTTGACCTAGGGGACCTGTTGTTACTTCGACTCCTGGAGTTTTTCCGTATTCAGGATGACCTGGAGTTAAAGAATCTAAACGACGAAAATTAACTAATTCATCAATAGAAATATTATAACCAGCCATAAATAACGTTGCGTATAAAAGTGCTGAACCGTGGCCAGCTGACATAACGAAGCGATCACGATTTATCCAATTAGGATCGGCCGGATTAACTTTTAAATGATTAGCAAAAAGAGCATAAATAATAGGAGCAGCTCCTAAACAGATGCCGGGATGACCACTACTTGCTTGGTCTATCATATCAATACTAAGAATTCTTAAACTATTTAACGAATGTACTAAATCTGGATTCATCCAAATCACTCTCCTATTCTGTATAATATATTATAACAATTTTAGATAATTTTAAAAAGATATTAAATGAATAATTTTTAAGAAATTAAAAATGTGTATTTTTTATATACACATTTTGGAAATTTATGATTTTAAATGTTCCACAGCTATTTTATATAATTTAGCCATGGCTTGATCATTATTATTTTGAGCCATATTTTTTTGCATCTTAGAAATTATTTCGGGATGATCAGCTATTTCTTTTAAGTATTTAGCAAACATATAGGATGTGCGGAAACGACGGCCATAACCATTTTTGACAAAGTATTTATAGTTAGCTATTTCTTGACCACCCGAACAGTTAATCATGATAACTGGTTTTTTAAAATATAAGCTTTCAGTTGTTTGAGCGCCACCTGGTTTAGTGATAACAAAATCACACATTTGTAAAAGTTCAGGAACATTATTGACATAACCTAAAGCTTTAATGTTTTTGATATTATATTTTTTAATCCAATATTCAACTTTTTCTTTAGCTGTTTGATTTTTACCGGCAATATAGATGAAGTTAATATTAATATTTTGTTTGATTAAGCGTCTGATGTAAGGAAGTGAGTGAGTTCCACCATTACCACCGCCACCGAAGAAGACACACAATGGACGATTATTATCAAAACCATATTTTTTCTTAGCTTTTAAGACATTGAAGTCATTACTTGTAATTGGATTAATCGGAATACCAATAGGCTTTATCTTTTCCTTAGCTACACCTTTTTTTACTAGGTAATTTACTTCATCACTATCACCAACGATGATGGCTTGCTCTTTTTTATAGCCATGAAGCCATAAAGCATGAGCTTCATAATCTGTTACTACAGTAATAAGTTTACAATGAGTATAGCCTTTACGATTATAATAATCAATTAAACTACTACCAAAAAAGTGAGTTGAAATAGTCATATCTGGATTAAAATCAGTAATAATCTTTTTCATACGTTTATTTTTAAAAAGTTGACCACTCATTTGATTAGCAATAGCACTACTTATTTTATTGTCAAATAAACTATAGATAAAAGACCACCCAAGAGGAAATTTAAGTAAAAAGAAATCAGTAGCCTTTTGACTTAAGTTTCCTATTATAGGGGTTGAATACTTTAATAAATCTATCGATAATATTTCTAATTCAGGATCCTGAGCTTTAAAATAACTTTCAATGTATTCAGCAACAGCGCGATGACCATTACCATACATCGCATAAGTTAGGAGAATTCTTTTTTTCATATTACCAACCTCTAGTTAAAATTATACTATATTTTTTGTTTAAATTAAACCTTTTAACGTAACTAGAAAACATTTACTATTAAAAGTAATGATAAATGATGCTTTTTTATGACTATTTATTAGATGATATTAAGTGAGTAACTAAACGCGTAAACATAAACATTTGTTTGACTTTAAAAAATGGCTATGATATTATTTTGATGGAGGTAATCCTATGGAAAAGAAGATAACAAAAAGACAAGAAGATGTTTTAGATTATATAAAAAAATATATTGTTGAGCACGGCTATCCCCCTGCAACTCGTGAAATCGGAGCAGCTCTTGGTTTGTCAAGTCCTGCAACAGTTCACACACATTTAAAAAGATTAGAAGATGCAGGTTACATAAAAAAAACAAATTCAAAGTTTAGAACTATTGAAATTTTAGTAGATAATGAATATGAACAAAAAAATGATGATTTAGTTAAGGTTCCCCTACTTGGTAAAATAACTTGTGGTAGCCCAATTGAAGCTATTGAAACCCCTGATGAATGGTTTACATTACCAGCAAGTTTAATTCCTGCTAAAGAAACAGTTTTCACATTACGTGCTAGTGGAGAATCTATGATTAATAAAGGTATTTATGATGGTGATGTTGTCATAGTGCAAAAGCAAAAAATAGCACGTAATGGAGACATTGTAGTAGCTATGACTATGGATAATGAAGTTACATTGAAAACATTTTATAAAGAAAATGATCATATACGTTTGCAACCAGAAAATGATACAATGGAACCAATTTATTTAGATAATTGTTATATTTTAGGAAAAGCTATTGGTTTATATCGTAGTTTATAAAATTAAAAAAACTTATTCATGATGAATAAGTTTTTTTATCTAAAGAATGCTAAGTATGAGATGAAAGCAATGAAAATAACTAAGCAAATTGCGCCATTAATTTGTTCACTTTTAGTTGTTTTATTTTTAATACCTACGGCCATACTAGCAAATATTCCTCCGACAAGGCCTCCGATATGACAAAAATTATCAATTCCTGGAAGTAAGAAACCTATTCCTAAGTTTAAAATTATTAAAGGAATTATTTCTGATTTTAAAACATTACCAAGGTATAAGCGATAATGGTAGCCAAAGTAAGCTAGTGCTCCAAGGAGGCCAAAGATAGCTCCAGATGCTCCAACAGAGAAACCACTACTTAGCAAGCACGATAAAAGACCTCCGCATATACCACTGACAAGAAAAATAATCAAGTATTTAACTTTGCCAATATATGTTTCAATTTGCGTACCAACAACATATAGTGAATACATATTAACAAGTAAATGTAATAAAGAGCCATGTACAAAAACATATGTTACTAAACGCCATACTTGACCACTAGCAATAGCATCTTTATATAAAGCCCCTGATAAGAAAGCTGCAACATTAGTTACACCAAAAATATCTTTCAAACTACCAAAAGCAAATAATTCTAAGCCAAAAAAGACAATAAAACATAAAGCAATTAAAATAGGGGTAACAACTATTTTTTTAGGTTTAAAAGTTTCTTCATAAGACTTATTTTCTCTTTCAGTCTTTTCATTGATATCCTTAGTAACGTTAATTATTAAATCAATACCATTAGTATCATTTAATAATTTTTCATTTATGTTAGGAAAAGCTGACAAAATATTTTCACTTATAATATGTGGATCATCATTAAAAATAGTGGCTGTTTCGATATGTTTGCGCTCTTCTATTTCTAAATTTTCATTAACATCTAAGAAAATAGTTAAAGTATTAACATTAAAAGACAGCGTTTTTTTCTTAATCTGACGAACAATACTTTCTGTCTTAAAATAGTCATATCTTAATTGTTCTTTATTAAAAATATTATTTGAATTGATTCTTATTATACGATATGGTCCATTATCATTTTCTAACCAAATTTCATCTTTCACGCCATTAACGACGATAGGATTATAATTTTCTTCCGTAATAAAATAATGGACTAATTTCATAATGAGTTCATCTCTTTTATTCATTACAACTGTACTCATATTATTCCTCCTGTATTTAATTTTATCTTACTTTTTTTAACTAGTAAAGTTAATCATAGATTAAATTAATTTATCATAATATTACTAAGAAGTTTAAATGGGGTGAATTGTTTGACTTATGTATTGTTAGTAATATATGTAATTGTTTTATCTTTATTGTCTTTTTTATTCTGTCATATAATCCAAGAAAACAAAATGAAAAATGACTTATTATTCTTTGTTTTTACTAATTATATTTTATCATTTTCTTTTATTGTTTTCTTTGCTTATTATAATGACTATCTCTTCAGCTTAGTAAATATCTTTTTATTATTACTGAATACTATATTTCTTAATTTTGAAATTAAGAATACATATGATAAATATAAATTTCTTTCAATACCATATTTAATCTATGTATTTTGTATCTTTTTTATTATATTGGATTTGTTTTTAATAAATCATTAATTTTTTTCTTCTAAAGTATCTAAGAAGTTTTGGAATTCTTGTGGTAATGGACAAGAAAAATGCATTAATTCATGAGTTATTGGATGAATTAAATCGATTTTACTAGAATGTAAAAATTGTCCAAAAGGAGTTGCTTTTTTAGAATTATAGACGGGATCATTGAAAACAGGATAACCAATATATTTCATGTGAACTCTAATTTGATGAGTACGACCAGTCTCTAAAACTAAACTAACTAAAGTATAACCGACGTATCTTTTTAAGACTTTAAGATGAGTGATGGCTTCTTTAGCATTTTTATCAGACACGGTCATTTTTTTACGATCAGTAGTATCTCTGGCGATAGGAGCATCTATTGTCGCTGTATCATGAGGAAATTCCCCAACTAATAAAGCAATATATTCTCTTTTAATTTTATCGTGATTTTTAAAATACTCTCCTAAAATAGCATGAGTTTTATTATTTTTTGCAACAATTAAAAGACCTGATGTATCTTTATCAAGACGATGAACAATTCCTGGACGGTCCTCACCATTGATATCACTTAAAGAATTAGTATAATACATTAAACCATTAACTAAAGTATTTTCTTGATTACCATTACCAGGATGAACAACTAAACCACTTGGTTTATTGATAATAATAATATCTTGATCTTCATAAACAATATCTAAAGGCATTTTACTTGGTAAAATATCTGTTTCTTTGATAAAACCATCTTTTATTTCAATTTCATCGTTAGGATGTATTTTATATGAAGCTTTTTCTACTCTACCATTGACCATTATATAGTTTTCATTTAACATTTTAGCAATAGTTGATCTAGTAAACTCAGTTTGTTCTGATAAATATTTATCTAATCTATTTTGATTTTGATTTTCTGGAACTATTATTTTCACTTACATCTTCCCCCTTTATTACAGCATAGATAAGTAATAAGACACCAATAACAATAGCAATATCACTTATATTAAAAACTGGATAATCATAATTAAATATTATAAAATCAAAAAAATCTCTGACATATCCTAAAAGGATACGATCAATTAAATTACCTGACATACCACCAATTAATAAACCGAAAGCAATATCATTACGAAGATTCCTTTTAAAACAAAAAATAAAGTGATAAATTAAGACAATCGCAACAATACTACCAAGGGCAATTAAAAGTGGCTGATTAGCTAGTAACCCCCATGCTACTCCTTCATTATGACATAATGTAAGAGAAAAAAAATGAGAAATTACAGAAACAGATTTATTCAATTTCAAATATGATTCAGCAAATAATTTAGTTATTTGATCGAGAAAAAGAATAATGGCAGCAACACCAATAATTTTTTTATTCACTTTTTTGCACCTCAGTTTCATTATATCACATATTTATTAAGATTACATCTTCCCCTATTTTACTTATATCATCGTATGATATTTTGTTTTCTTCTTGATGAGAAAAAAGTTTTTTAATGCTTCTTCTTGTTTCAATAATAAGAAAAATAATTTGACCTTGGGGATTTATTTCAGCATCAATAATACGACCTAATTTACGACCATCTTTTAAAGAAATAATATCTTTGTTTTGAAGTTCTGACAAATACATATAATCACCATTTAATTATATGATACTTTCTTATTTTATAAGACGTTTAACATTGTTAATAGCATTTTTTTCAATACGAGAAATTTGAGCTTGAGAAATTCCCAAGGTATCAGCAATTTCAACTTGTGTTTTACCGATAATGTAACGATCAATTAAAATTTTTCGTTCTTTTTCTTTCAACAATGATAGAGCTCTTCGCAAAGATATCAAGGTATCTTTATCATATAACGAATTTTTAGTATCAGCAATTTGATCTAGAAGATAGATAGTATCTCCCCCATCATTATAAATGGGTTGAAAAATACTAACTGGTTCTTTTAGGGAATTTAGAGCATAAACAATATGATATTCTGAAATGTTTAGTTCTGTAGCAATTTGGGCATTAGTTGGTTCAAGACCATGTATATTAGTATACTTTTCTTTAAATTCAATTATTTTATAAGCCATATCTTTAATGCTACGGCTAATTCTAATTGGAGTTGAATCACGATTATACCTTTTCATTTCACCAATAATCAAAGGAACGGCATAGGTACTAAAACAAACACCAATAGATAAATCAAAGTTATCGATAGCTTTTAGTAAACCAATACAACCTATTTGAAATAAGTCATCAATATTTTCTTTGGTTGTATTAAATCTTTTGAGAATACTAAGAACCAATTTTAAGTTACCATTTACAAGTGTTTCTTTGGCACTTAAATCCCCAGCTTGGTATGCTTGAAAGAGTTTGTTCATTTCATCATTTTTTAGAACTTGAATATTGCTTGTATTAATGCCAGTTATTTCAACTTTTTTATTATACATAAAAAATCCTCCTAAAAATATTTAGGAAGATTTAGTTGATTTTTATTCGTTTATTAAATTTTAAATTTATTTTTAACACCAAACAAACCAATTAAACTAATGATACCACCAATTAAGATGACTGCTATTGATAAAAAGGCTCCCGTTTTAGGATTTTCAGGTTCTTTAGTTTCTTCAGGAGCATTTGCATTATTTTGATTATTTTGTTTAAGTTCAAGTATCTTAGCAATGTTAAATTTTTCAGTATTACAATTACTATAATTGTCACAAACATTTACAGAAAAGTCTTTATCAGTAGGTTTGATTTCTTTTTCAAGTAAAGTTTTGTTTACAGTGGTGAAGCCTTCAATGTCAGCAAGCTCTTCTTCTGAGGAAATGACAATCTTACCACTATTTTCTTCTGTTACATATTTAATTGTATAAGATGGTTTATTTTTTAAGTTATTTAATGACGTTGTATAAAATTGATAAGTATTGTTAGCATCATAAGCTTGGGTAGCATAACCAAATATTGCCTCTTTATCATCAAAGCTTATTGACTCAAGTTCGCCAATATCAGGGCCAAGATAAATAATTTTTTCCAAGCGGCCAAATGACTTGGTTGGTTTTTTATCACTAGTAAGTTTGGCATTATATACATAAACAAGAGCAGAAAAAGTTGGATTTAGACACCAAAATTGATATCTTGACGAACAGCCACCTTCAAAAGTTGTCATATAAAGATAGCCATCATGATATTCCATTCCTTGAGTCGTTTCAACTGAACCAGTATCAAAAGAATATAATTTATTAAATTCATTATCTAAAGCATACATTTTTCGACCAAGAAAGCCAAAATATAAATCATTATATTTATCATAAGCAATAGCACTATAGCCACTGGCATTTTCAGTATAAGTTTTGGTATGTTCCATTGTATCTGCATTGTATGAAAATATTTCTTGATAGCTATTAGGGCCAACTAATAATACTTCATTTGTTTTACTATTATAGGTCATATCATTACCATGACCAGTATTATCATAAGACTTTTTATATAAAGTTTTAAAGTCAGCACCTGTATATGAAATAACTAATCCTCTATCTGGATTGGAATTATTACTAGAATAAAAGACTAGTTTATCTTTTGTTTTGGTGAAACCTTGAAGTTGTTTGTAAGTAAAATTATCATATGTTTCTTGCGGATATGGATATGCATATTTTTTAGTTATTTTAGATGTATAATCAAGGTAAGGAGAAGATTTAGTTAATTGCTTTTTGGATATATTAAGAACGGGACGAATACCTCTTTTATTAGTAATACCAACAAGACGATTATTACCATATTCAGTTATAGTGTAAGCGTAAGTTTGATCAGCAGGATATAAATCTTTAGACCAAAAACCATAGTAATTTTTTAGCTCTTTATTATCATAATAATATGAATTAAACATAAAACGTGAATACGTTAATCCATTATTATTTACGCTGATAGCATCAGGATTTTCGGCGCTTATTTCTGGTTTAGTACTTAGTTTCATGAATTTAACGATAGTGTCTTCATCAATGATATCAAGGTCTCCTTGATAGTTAGTCCATTTTTCTTTTGTTTGTTTTAAAACATTTTCATAATTATTATAAGTATCGCTAGCTATGTTATGGTCAAGCATTATTTTTAAATTTTCTTGATCAGCAGTATCATTATCTTCTAAAACAATAAAACGATAACAAGTTGTATCTTGATTATAGAAAGTCCAATAATTTGTTTCGTCGCACTGTTTGTTATTTATTGGATCAAAATAAGCATAATCAGTAATGGAATACTTTTCAAAAGCGTTTACACTAATGGGAATTAAAAAAATTAAAAATGCTAAAATATTTTTTTTCATACTATCTATCATCCTCTACTATATAAATGGTAGCATATGAGTGAATAGATGACAACAATTTTTAAAATAAAAAAAGTGCTATGCACTTTATTTATTTTAACGGGGAATAAAAGAAGTAGGTTCATTCTGTTTAGCTTCAGGTTTAAAAGTTTCATTAACAAATGAAATGAAAAAAGTTAATGAAAGTAAAATATTGAAAAACAAAGCAACAGACGCAAGTAAAAGGCTATCAATTGTTGTTTTATTTTCTTTATGTAGACGAGTTATAATAGAAGTTACTATTCCTAGTATACCTAGAATAATACCTAATATTAAATATAAAAAAGAAATATTAAAAAGAAAACAACATAATATAGATAAAATACTAAAAATATAAGCAATTATATTTATGATTTTTTTGTTATCTTTTAATTTTTCAAGCATTTTTCTAACTCCTTTATAATTTATTGATATTTGTTTTCACTAAATTCTTCAAAGATATCCATCAAGTATTCGCGACGAGCAATTGGCTCTAACCATTGTTCCGGTATTTGATCATAACCGTAAATTATGCCACATACTGCTCCTGTTAAGGCAGCAATGGTATCAGTATCTTCACCTAGATTAATGGCACCAATAATGGCTTCTTTATAATTTTCAGATTTTAATGAAACCCAAATAGTTGCTTCAAGTGTATCCACTATATAAGATGTTGAATTTATATCTTTTAATTTATATTTAGTGATGTCATCTTTTAAAAGTCGGGCATATGCTTTTTCAGCTTCTTCACCAAACATTGAATAATCAACACATTTAGTCATGCTATAAGCTGAAAATTTATCTTTGTCATTTAATAAAAACATGATAAATCGCACATATATGTAACACCCCATTTGACTAATTGGATGAGCATGAGTAATTGATGAGATATTTTTTACCAACTCTATTATCTCAAAGTCTTTAAGACGTTTAGCTACAGCATAATAAGCAATTGGCAATATTCGCATTAGGGAGCCATTGCCATTACTATTAATATCTTTAAGACCGCAACTTAGCGGATCTTTTCGTTGTTCGTTATATTTAGAAATAGCAGCATTGCATGTGTTACCTATATCAAATACTTCTTTATAAGGTGTATAATCTGCATGATATTTCCAAGAAACAAATTTTAAGGCAATATCATCATAGTCAATAGTTAGTTTTGCATTAATAGAATCTATCGTCGCAATAAGCATAGATGTATCATCACTCCATGTTCCTTCTGGTACATTATGAGTTTGATACCCAATCATTTTAGTAACAGGTTTTTTTAATAATTCTTCACGACTTTGGAATTCAAGAGGAACTCCCATAGCATCTCCTACGACAAATCCCATTAAACCACTTATGTATTTCAACCTCATGATATCACCCACCTAAATTAATTATACTATATTTTTTAAAGTTTTAATATATTTTAAAGTATTAAATTGTTTTTTCTTTGATTATTTTTTTAGTATCTAAATCAATTAGATAGAAAGTTTTATTTTCATAAATAAAGCAAGTATGTTCAGGATAAAGTTTAGGAATACCTACACTACCTGGGTTTAATTTTTTACCATCTAAATTATAAATATGTGTATGACCACAAAGACAATAGTTGTTACCTATCAGGTCTATATATTTATCAAACAAATGACCATGTGTTAGATAAAAAAGATTACCATCTAAATTAATGGTGTCATAGTCTTTACTTAAAGAGAAGTCTGTAACCATGTCATCTACTTCCGCATCACAATTACCGCGAACCGCAATAATTTTATCAGTATATTTATTTAATATTTCAGCAACAGCCATTGTTTCATAGTCTTCTGGCAAGGCATTACGAGGCCCATGATATAAAATATCTCCTAATAAAATTATTTTATCAGGATTTTCGGCAATAAAAAGTTCTTCTAATTTTTTAGTATATTTTAGTGAACCGTGAATATCACTAGCAATTATTAGTTTCATATTATTCCTTCTTTCTTATATTAATCAATATGATTAGCAATGATCCATTTTAAATCTTCAATTGCTTTGTCAACATTAAAATGACCATTACCAACTGGGTAGTAAACAGGAAAGCATTTGTATGTATGATTATCAATTATTTTTTCATGATATTGTTTACGATTTTCAGAAACGGATATTTTTTTATGTAAAAATATTGAACTAACTTGGTTACCAAATAAAATAATTATTTTAGGTTCAACGATGGATATTTCTTTTTCTAATAAGGGTAAGTAGTCCAAGAAATAATTGTCTTTTAAAGGACGAGCATCAGTCTGGGTACATTTTCCGAGATTAGTAATAAACACATGATGATCTTTAATATTTTGGTAAACTTTTTCAGCAAATTCTGGAGTCCATTCTGAACCTTTTATTTTTTTGATTTCAGTGAGAGTAGAATCATCTAGTAAAGCAATTTTGTTGAATAAATCCCAAATGTTTTTTGTACCAAGCCAGGGATAATAAGAACCAGTCCAGTTATTTAGAGAGGCGACGTTGCGACCGGTTGGATTCATAAAAACAAAACAAATTTGGGGATGTTCTATTTCTCCCCCATTATAAATTGAATGTAGAGAAGGATCGCCATATATTTGTTGTAATTTATCATATTCACTATTTAAATCTTTTAATTGCATTCTATCACCGCTATAAGTATACCATAGTGCTTAATATTTCCTAAAATTTTTTTAATAAAAAAATTTAGTCTTTTGGACTAAATTTTATGGAAGTATGCTTTTTTTCTTAAAAGAACTATTGAAAGTAAGATAATTGATAAAGCAAACAAACTGTATTTAGAGATAAGAACTGAAGTTTCAGGATTTTTTTCTTCAGATTCTTTTTCATCAGAATCATTAGGAGCTTCTGATTTATTAAAAGAATCGCCTAAATCTTCTAAGTTTTTTATTGAAGCGGCATATGAGCCTTCAAGTTTAGTAAAATCAGCATTTGAGTCAACAATTGTTGTTAGAGTAACTTTTCCGCTATTATCATCTACTTTAGTATATGTTTGTGTATGTTTATAGCTATTAATACCGAAAGTTTCACCATCAGCATTAAAAAGATCATTATATGTTACGTTAGGAAAATCTAGAGGAAGAACTTCTAAAATACGATTAGGAAATTCAGAATTAGGAATCGTTAACATATCACTAGATCCGGTCACTCCGTCAGCTAAAATAACGTAACTATTAGTAGTAGAACTTCCATTATTTAAAGAATGAGCAACTTGAAATAGAATAATTTGTAATTGATAAGCTGAAGCATCAAGTAAATCAGCTCCTCTAGCAACCGCTACGGCAGATATAGCAATGGCTGGAAGTTTTATTTGGCTTTCCTTTTGAGCTTTATATTGTTCATAAGTTAATCCTTTGGAAAAAGTCATCTCTTGAGTAAAAGTTATTGTTCCATCACTATTGATAACATAAGCAATCTCGCTACTAGTTCCATCAGTATCTTTAATAGTAATCTTTGTATCATCAACAGTATATGTTGATGTATCATCAGTACATGTCCAACCACTTTCGGTAGCTTTGTCTTTATAATCAGCACAAGCTGTTCCAAATTTAGCAAAAGCAGCACTTAAATCATCTTTTGTTAAATTTTCTGCCAATACACTAAAAGGCATCATTAGAGTTAACATAAACGCAGTTATAAATATTTTCTTTTTCATACTATCACCTATGTTAATTATGACATATTTTATTTTTTTAGAAAATAGCTTTTTGAAATTTACATTTTCCTTAACACTAATTTGACAATTATTTATCGTATATCTTTTTATTTAAATCTAATCCTTCTAATTGCAAAGCTATAATTAATTCATTTATTTCTTGATCAGTAAAAGTTAAATTTTTTAAATCTTTTCGTTTTAATTGCCAAAGTTCTTTAATTGTTTTTATTTTACTTAAAGAAAGTTTTTCTTTTAATTTAGTAGAGATCATTAATTTTTCTATTTTATCTTCAATCCAACACATAATATCACCTATTTCTTATAAAAAAACAAGTAGTAAACGGTCTTAGTTCTAAGGCTACTTGTTATAAATTTATTTTAACATTTTTAATTTTTTTTCGTAAGCTTTTTCAATCATTCCATGGTTTTAAAACTTCATCGCTTATTAAGGAAGCATCAAAGCGATAATGACCAGTAATTTCGTTTTTTAAAAGATAATCTTCTTCCCTATTTGGTTGTCCGCTATTATGAATGACATATGTTATACCATTTTTGTTACGTTTATCAGATATTATTCCAATATGTTTAGTATTGCGAAATATGACAATATCACCAGGTTGCCATGAAGCAATCTCTTCAGGATTAGTTGTTAATGATTGAGCATATTTAGAAAAGAATACTTTAAGTGGACCAACACGGCGAAAATCGATATTAGGGTCTGGAGTAGCAACATAATCTTTATAGTCATCATAGTTATTTTTGATATCTTCATTAACCATATCTTTTAAGGAATATCCAGCATTTTTAAAAGCACGCCATATAACGTCCGTACAAACACCAATATTATCTGGAGGATAAGCATTTTCATAGTATTCACTTTTATAAGCTGGATGATTTTGAGCATCGTTGCGTGCACCTATTACAAAGGCAGAATAATCATCGATATTGTCATGATTATAATCGATTTTACTATAGATAGTTTTAATATTAAAATCACTAGCTTTATATACTTCTTTGGGAATTAGATTGAAATAGTTCATTAAATATAAAACAACTAATGTAAAGACAATGATGACACCTATTAAATAAAATGGTTTTAAAATTTCTTTTTTAGCTTGGTTAACTTGGGGCATTTTATCACCTTCTATTTATTATAATTAGTAACTAAATCATCTAATAACTTAGTTTTATTTTGATTAATATTATCTAGATACTTTTCAATATTTTTTAATAACTGATTATCATTGTTTAAAAAATAATCTTTAGTTGTTTGAGCAAATTTAATAATGTCATTATCTTGGCAATTTTTCTTTTGACCAATCATTAAAAAATATTCAAGATAATAAGTTGTTTTTTCTGTTACTTCACTATTCTTTAAAGGATTTTTATAATTATTAATTAAATAATTTAAATATTTAGTTGCTGATTTAAGATTAACAAAGTCTTTCTCTTTATTCTTATCTTTTAATTTAGATTTAGCACTAGTAAATGCTTTTTGCATTGTTTTATCTTCATGATATGTATTATAGAATTCATTTACTAAATCAGTTTGATTGCGAATAATTTTATTTAACAAATCTTTAAGATCATTCTTTTGGGTTACTTTTAAATTAAGGGCATAGTCTTTTGTTATCTGACCAAGTTTTGTGATAGAGTTATTGGATAGTTTATCTGAGGATGTACCTATTTTTTCCAAGTAAGTTGCATATTTTAAAATTTGTTCTTGTTCTTTAGAATTTTTCTTTAGAAATTCATACTTATCATTTATATAATTGATTGCTGTGGTGATTTCTTTGATGGAAATATTTTCAGTATCTTTAATAGTTTGAGTAACCTCTTTCTCAATTTGTTCTTGTTGTTTTTTTATTTTACTATTACAGCCACTTAATAGAAATAGAAAAATAATTAAAACTAAAATATATTTTTTTTTCATAAGGAAACCTCTTTCTAATTAATTTTAACACATTATAGTAAAAAAGAAAGAGCTAGTCTTTCTTTAATAATAAACGCATCACTTTATAAATTTCAAAGACAACTATAACAATTAATGAAAGGAAAAAGATTTTGGCAATTGTTATAGGAGCTAATGGGGTTACTTTTAAGAATTTGGCTGTAAAGTCAAGTTCAGAAACAATAATTTGTAAAATAATTGAACCAAAAACTGTTAATATAACTATTTTATTATCTAATAAAGTCTTTTTAAAGACAGATTTTTTTTCACTACGGCAATTTAGAACATCAACATTTTGAATGAAAACCATTAACATCATAATAACGGAACGAGCTGTAATTAAATCTGTTTCATTATCTAACATGAATTTCCAAGTTAAGAAAACAACAAGACTTATTGTGATACCTAAAATTAAAACTTCAATCATTAAATCTTTTGAAAATAGTGATTCTTTAGTGGAACGTGGTTTAGCGCTCATAACATCTTTTTCTGTTTTTTCAAAAGACAAGGCGACATCTTGCATTCCATCAGTTATAATATTTAACCATAATAATTGAATCGCAACTAATGGGATATCATAACCAAAAGCAATTGATAAAAGAAAGAAAGTTACTTCAGCAAAACCACAACCTAATAAAAATAAAATAATTTTACGAATATTACTATAAGCTGTACGGCCTTCTTTAATTCCTTCAACAATGGAAGTAAAATTATCATCAGTAACAATCATTGATGCTGTTTCTTTGGCTACATCAGTTCCTGATCCCATTGCAATTCCGATGTTTGCCGCCTTAATGGCTGGAGCATCATTTACTCCATCACCAGTTACAGCTATAAACTCACCTTGTCTTTTGAAAGAGTTAACAATATCAAGTTTATCAAGAGGTGTTACACGAGAAAATACTTTGATTTTACTAACAAATTCATCAAATTTTTTTTCGCCTTTTTTTCGATATTCCTCAACTTCTTTAAAAGTAGCTACTTCTTCTTTTTTAGAACATAAACCTAATTCTTTAGCAATTGAAAAGGCAGTTAGAGGATGGTCACCTGTTATCATAACAACTTTAATGCCAGCCTTTTGACATTCTTTTAAAGAAGATTTAACTTCATCTCTAATCGGATCGATGAAAGCTACCATACCAATAAAATTTAATTTTTTTATATCAGTTAAAGTCGTTCCATTAACTTTGCCATCAGCAAGAGCAATAATACGGTATCCTTTTTTAGTTAATTCTTCATTTTGCTTATGATATTCTTCTTTAGATTCAGAAAATGTTAATACTTTTTCTAAAGAGCCCTTAATTGTACAGTAAGTATCAGGTCCTTTTTTATAAAAGACGGCAGAAAATTGATTTTCAGACTCATAAGGGATAGTTTCAATGATTTCTGGCTTTGAAGTAATATTTAGTTTAGCAGCTAAACTTAAGAAAGCAATATCAATCGAATCACCAAACGAGTCCCATGTGTTCCCTTTAAATTCAAGATGAGCTTCATTATTAATAGCTCCTAGTAATGCAATTTCGCGAGCTTTTTCGAGTGGAGCATTAGCAACTGGAATAACTTTACCATCTCCATTATAACCAGAACCTGTTATTTCATATTTTGAACCATCAGCCAGGACAATTTCTTTAGCTGTTTGTTCATTAACTGTCAAAGTACCAGTCTTATCAGAAGCAATAACTGTACAACTACCAAGTGATTCTACAGAATTTAATTTTTTGACAATAACATTTTTCTTAGCCATTCTTTTGGAAGCAATTGTTAAAGCCATTGTTAGAGCAAGAGGTAAACCTTCTGGCATAGCTGAAACACTTAGAGCAATAACACTTAAAAAAATAGAATTTAAAGGATATCCTTTACTTAGTAAAACGCAAGTTGTGATAATAGCAATAAAAATAATTATGATACTAATTTGTTTAGAAAATTTTTCAATTCTGATTGTTAGTGGCGATTTTTCTTCTTCAGTATGACTCACTTTATCAGCGATGCGACCAATTTCTGTATAAGTTGAAGTTGAAGTAACTATGGTTTGAGCTCGACCAGTAATAACAGTTGTTCCGGCATAAGCCATATTTTTGCGCTCAGCTAGTGGAATTTCTCCATTTAAAACTTGATTATTTTTAACAATACCTATACTCTCGCCCGTAAGTGAAGATTCATTTACTTGAAAATTGTGTGAATCTATTATTCTGGCATCAGCGCTTATTTTATCGCCACTTTCCAAAAGCATTAAATCACCTAAAGTAAGATCTTTTGAAGGAATTTCAATTTCCTTGCCATTACGAATAACTCTAGCAGTTACTTTAATCATATTAGTTAAACTTTCAGCATCTTTGCGTGCTTTCCATTCTTCATATGTTCCCATAATGACATCAATCAAGATAATAAAAATTAAAGCAATTGCATCAATATATTCTTTAGCAATAAAAGAAAAAACAACTGTCATTACTAAAATTAATTCAATAGGATTTTCAAACTGTGAAATGAAAAGATGAAAAATACTTTCTTCAGCTGGGCGTGGTAGTTCATTAGCACCATATTTTTCTAAACGTTTATTAGCTTCTTTACTTGTTAATCCCTCTTCGCTAGTTTCTAATATTTTTAGTGTTTCTTGAACACTTTTATCATAAAAATTCATAATGTACTTTTAATTATTTTTGAAATATTATCAAAATTAATTTATCCTTTCTATATTTTTATATAAATATTTATTGTAATATTCTTTAAAAAAGCTTTTGCTTTAAAAGCAAAAGCTAAATAAATTTTATTCAAAATCAATATTAGTAAGATTATCATCTTGGTTACTTTGATTAAATAATTCTTGAATCAGAATATTATATTTTTTATCGTCCTTGATAAAAGTTACTTTTAATTCACCACTTGTACTAATATAAAAATTATATTCAATATCACTTAATTTATAAAT